>Ga0114930_10000154_pt1 | contig 75418 bp, 87 predicted proteins | sample AnhtaG_FD_87300 | JGI IMG/M metagenome (GOLD analysis project Ga0114930, IMG submission 87300) | Deep subsurface microbial communities from Anholt, Denmark to uncover new lineages of life (NeLLi) - Anholt_01485 metaG | ecosystem: Environmental > Aquatic > Marine > Oceanic > Sediment | place...
GCTACGTGGGGCGATGCCTGAGAGGTCCCGGCCCCATTGCCATAACCACCATTATTGTAGGTAGACCAGATGGACTCTCCAGGGGCAGCCACGTCCACCCAGTCACCGTAGGCGGAGCTCGGCATCAAAGGATTCCAGGGAAAGGTACGAGTGCCAGCCACGGCAATACAGTCAGGGTAACGAGCCGGGTAACCTGGGCTGGTGCTCCCATGGTTCCCAGCCGCGGCTATTAGCACGACGCCATGTTCCCAAGCATAAGTGACCGCCCTCTCTAGTGTGGACGAGGGGACGAGCGTGCCCAGGCTCATATTGATTACATGAGCTCCATCATCTGTCTCCGGATCACCGTCAGGCCCATTCGTCGCCCAGTAGATACCTTGGGAGATTGCAAAAGTAGTCCCTGAACCCGTGTCACCCATTACCTTCACGTTCATCAGGCTGGAATCGCAGCCCACTCCAGCTACGCCAATACCGTTGTTGGTAGCCGCTGCGGCGATCCCAGCAACATGGGTGCCATGACAGGTAAGATCATCCCAGGTGTCGCTGCTGCTGAAGTTCTGATTGGCTACGATCTTGGAACCCAGGGGCAGATCGGGATGATCCTGGTCAATGCCGCTATCCAGAATAGCAATGCGGATGTCGGAGTTGCCCGTGGTTACACCCCAGGCTTGCGGGGCTTTGATCCTATCCATACCCCACTGCATATAAAGGTGAGGGTCATTGGGGGAATCCTCCGGAAAGTCAAGAACATATACCGGATAATTGGGCTCAGCGTACTCCACCAGAGCATCGTTGGCATAAGACGCCAGCGTGTTTGCAAGCTGAGCGGCTGGCACCTGTATTACCTGCACCCCGACTTCCTTGATGGTGTCCACCAATATGCCACCGTTCCGATCATGTACCGCAGCCACCCCTGAGGCGTCTGCGTTCGATTTGAACTGCACCAGGATTTCAACATACTCCGTCTCCTGGGAGGTATCAGGCAAGGTTGTAGCCTTGAAGCTACCTCCCGAAACCAGGAGCACACTCAGTACCAAAGCTAAGACAAATGGGTGCCGCAGGATTTTCATTGCTCTCATTGTCAGTTCCTCCCCTTTGGCAACCGACCTCTGCTGCTTACATGACGCAAAGGCGGTTGCCATCCGGTGTCTTCCTCTTAAATCCAGTCTACAAACATGAGTTCACCCCAGGGTCTCAATAGGCTTCCCCTGTCAGACATATTCATCCCTGAGATGGTCAGAGATGTCACAAAAAGGTGACGGGCGGTTGGCTGCAAGAGCAATCTGTTCGTCTTCGACAGTCACCAGTCTAGGCATGCTTTTGTGCCTCAGATTGAAGTAGTAGCTGCATACGTTCCTCATGTGCACAATACTGTAGTCGGATTGGCCCCAGTCACGTAAGTCCCAACCGCACAACATTTCACGGACAAGGAGAGCGATCTGGCGAGTCAAAAGTCTTAGCTGTCAGTAACGGAAAAGCTAAGAAAATGAGACGAGGATGATTTCAAGAGAGATAGGTGTTGTTACGAAAGTGTCCCATTTCGATGCTCGGTGGCGCTGGTATCAGTCCAGGCGCTGGGTGCTTGGACGTGAGCGCCGGCCAGTATTCCAACCATGTAGGGGCAATTCATGAATCGCCCCTACGCGGGACGTGGCATCTGACGGCAGCCTCTGGTGGAATGTGGGAGACTCTTATTCTGGATACTCCTCTGGTAGGTTCAATGGTCGAACCCTAGCCAAATCTTACTACCAGAGGGTCCAAACCTTGGTGACAAAGGCACCCAGCAAGGTCCAATTCTGGTGACGATTGGGCGACAAAATGACGATCGGAGCAAAGGGTTCTACCTATCAGTGCTCTTCGTCTAGTGTCGCGTCAGGCAATTATGAGCGAATTGGTTGCCTTTGGTGAGTGTCAGGTCCCCGACCTGACCTGCAGCTTGTGCGAAGCAACTGGCGTCGGGTCAGGGACCCGACAGCCACCATAAGCTAAGAAAATGAGACGAGGATGATTTCAAGAGAGGTAGGTGTTGTAAAGTAGGTCACCCTAACAGTGTAGGTTCACAATACGCGGCCTGGGATACCCGGGGGAAGAGCAGCACCAGCTGCTCGAGCAGTTGAACGCCCCGGAAAGGTGACAGTCAAGAACTCGTTGGTGTGAGACTGGTGCCATCTGAGACGCTATTGTGGCTCCGTTGAGGACGGATGCGGCACGAAAGAGGGGCTAGGCTGGACATCTACGTGCCTCGGGGGACGGCATCCACAGGAAGACAGGCGCCCAAGAGGCCAGGAATTATGAAGGCTATGTTGGGAGGGGATCGTGTGAATGCCTTGGAGATAGCTACCCCGCAGGTAACGTCACTGGACGAAAGCTGAAGTCCGACGGTCACGAGGGGGAACTGCTGAAGGGAACGGGGCGCGGGCAGTGCTTATGGCCCGAGGCTAGTCTTAGGGAGGTCCGTATTCTATGTGCAGTCTCATTCCGTATGGTCCCGGTATGGTTCCTTCCGGCCCCGGATGGTCAACCATCGCGACGCTGCAGAGTTTCCATGGTGTCCCATCGCCAGTTTTTCCTATGAGCAGTATTACCAGGCTATTGCCTGATGACCATCCGGGTCTATCTACTACCTCTTGGACAACTTCTCTGATGTCGGGCGATGTTTTCCAATTGAGTAGGCCAATTCTATCCTGCACCCAATCAACACCAGCAGAAGTCCTATTTCTGCCTATAATGGCTGGCGTAATAGCAAAGTCATCAGGATTGTCCTCGGCTTCAGCATAGATAGTGAAATTGGCATCTTGGTTAACGTTCGGGTAGATTTGAATATATGCTTCTACTACGGTTGAGCCCTTCGGTATAGTCACATTCTGGTATCTGGAACCGATACACATGTAGCTTGATGATTTATCATCTGAGTAAGATGCAACTATACTCGAAGCGTAATGCCATTTGAGCGGTCCGCTGCCCTTCTCAATGGCGTCGTCTTCCCTTTCTACGACCTGCAAATCCAAACTAAGTGTTGGCCCTGGGTAAGACACGGTGATGTGGCTGTTCTTCGTCGCGGTGTCACTACTGCTGTCAGTTCCGGTGACGGTGAGCGAGACAGTGTAGGTTCCATTCTTGCTATACTCGTAGGTGGGGTTCTGCTCGGTGCTGTCCGCCACGCCGTCACTATCAAAGTCCCAGGCCCACTGGGCAATATCGCCCGTGGACAGATCAGTGAACTGGACGGTGAGAGGCATATCCCCGGAGGTTGGGGAGGCGGCAAAGTCCGCTTGTGGAGTTGAAGGACTGCCGTTTTCAGGTGAAGGACCATCTCTCCTGGGAGGCTTGGCAACGCAACCAGCCAGCACCATTGCCAACATAATGACGACAGCTATCGATAGCATGCTAAACATTCTCATTGCGTATTGTCTCTCTGTCCCGGTTTCGAAGGTGGTGATCATTATTTTAATCGCTTGCTAAAGAGTCAGTCAACCAACATGCACTTTTGGCGGAGGTGGCTTTACCCCTATCCACTCTAAGGTTCTGTTGACACGCACTCTATTCCATATTATCGCCTATTGATTAAGGTGGTATGTTGGGGGTATTATCTTCCTTGAGGAAAGCGGGGGCAACGATTGTAACTTGTGTTTCAAGTCCTGTTTTGGATGCTGGCATGGACAGCCAATCTCAAAACCGAGCCTGCACAGAAGGGGGTTGCTGTCTTGAGCATCTACATGAGCCAGCCAGAGGCAGACATTGTGACAGATCGGGGGCCGAGACGGTGGTTTCGTCCAAGTTGTCTCCAGAAGGGGCACAGAAGAAAGGCTGATGCGGTGGAGATCGACGATGAAGACTAAGAGCAGGCGGACACTGAGAAGGCCTGGTGAACAACGTCAGCGGGAAATCGGGGAGCGCAAGCAGACGCAATGTGCGCCCAGGCAGCCTAAGGAGTTGTTTGAGAAAACCTTCCATAGCCAGTTGGACGCGATCTTCATCCTGGATGCAGGGAATCCACCGAGGATTCTGGACTGCAACCCAGCGACAGTAGAGGTGTTCGGGCACACCCGTGAGGAGATGCTCGGACAGACGATAGCCTTCCTGCACGTAGATAACACATCATTACGAGATTTCCAGAAGCATCTCTACTCAGCCATAGAGAACCGTGGTTTTCTACTGAAGCCTGAATTCCGGATGAAACGAAAGGATGGAACAGTCTTCCCTACTGAGCAGAGCGTGGCACCTCTCAAGAGCCAAGAAGACGAACTCATGGGCTGGGTAAGCGTGATTCGCGACGTCACAGAGCGCAAGCTGGCAGAGGAGGCATTGCGAGAATCTGAGGCGAAGTACTCTGCAGTGGTAGAGCAAGCACGAGACGGGGTGTTCATCGTACAAGGCGGGAAGTTGAAGTTCGCCAACAGGGCTATGACAAACATCACTGGCTATTCAGTGGAAGAACTGCTGAGTATGCCGCTTCTGGATTTGATAGTGCCTGAAAGTAGGGGTGAAGCTGCTGAGAGGTACAGATTGCGAATGGCGGGTGAACAAGATCTCCCTATCAATGAAGCCAGAATTCGGTGCAAGGGTGGGACAATAAAGGAGGTGGGGGTATCTGCTCGTCTCATGCAATACGAAGGAGAACCGGCAATTACGGGGATTGTGCGAGACATAACCGAGCGCAAGCGGGCAGGGCAGAATCTGCAACAGGCCTACGAAGAGGAACTGAGACTGCGGCGCGAGTTGGATGCTGAAATGAGCAAACGGGTTGAGTTTCTCAGGGCATTGGTACACGAGCTCAAGACCCCGCTAACCTCGGCCATGGCTTCAAGTGAGATACTGTCATCACGACTACCAAAAGGACCTGCACTGAGCTTAGCCCAGAACCTCTACCGAAGCACCTCCAGGCTGAATAAGAGGATTGACGAACTGCTCGACCTTGCGAGAGGTGAGGTGGGCATGCTACATCTGAGATGCAGACCGACAGACATGCTGCCGGTGCTGCAAGGGGTGTTTGATGATATGACTACTGTGGTTTCTCGGCGTGGGCAAGAACTGGCCCTAGACGTACCCTCGTCCCTTCCTCTGATATGGGCTGACGAACAACGCTTGAGTCAGGTTGTGCTCAATCTCCTCAGCAACGCCTCCAAATTCATGCCTGGGGAAGGAAAGATCACTTTGAGGGCCAGGAAGCAGGATGCTGCCCTGGTAGTGGAGGTGCAAGATACCGGTCCCGGCATAGCCAAAGAAGAGCAGCAACGCCTGTTCGATGCCTACTACAGGCTGGCAAGTGATAGAGAGCACCTCAGCGGGTTGGGGTTGGGACTGGCGTTCAGCAAGACGCTGGTAGAGCTTCATGGAGGAACGATATGGGTTAGAAGCCGAAAGGGAAAAGGGAGCACTTTTGGCTTCTCGTTGCCCTTGTATGCCGCCGTCAGAAGGAAAACCCGCACCAAAGCCAAGAATGAATGATGAAGGTTAAGGTTTGAGAGTCCTGGTAATTGAAGACAGTCCCGAAATCATCGAATCCCTTGCTCTGTGCTTTGAGTTGAGATGGCCCGGAGTTGAAGTGATTTCCGCCCTGGAGGGAGGGAAGGGGTTGGAGTTGGCCGAGACGGAGTCGCCTGATCTCGTCATTCTGGACCTCGGGTTGCCTGATATGGATGGGATTGACGTACTGCGCCGGATCCGCAGCTTCTCCGATGTGCCGGTAATCATTCTCACTGTTAGGGGCGAGAAAATGGACAAGGTAAAGGGGTTGGAATTGGGGGCCGATGACTACATAGTCAAGCCCATTGAGCTGGTCGAGTTTCTGTCTCGAGTGAAAGCGGTGGTTCGCCGCAGCCAGGCGCCTGAAGAACAGGCTGATGAGAAGCCACTCGTTATGGGGAAGCTAAGGATTGACTTTACCGCTAGAGAAGCAAGTGTTGGTGGCAAATCGTTGGGCCTGACGCCCAAGGGATACAAGGTCCTGCTGGAGACCCTGGCCCAGAAGGACTCGCACCAGACCCAGGCCGAGGAAGTGCCAGACATCTTGGGGAAAAGGCAGGCAACACGAAGGAGAATTGCGCCCACGAGGATTGTGCTCCACTTGAAATCAGTGTGCCGGCTATGTCTGGACAAAGTCAAGCACCGCCTAGTACGCTTAAAGCAGAAGCTATTTTCATTCATTCTCAATACTCAGCTACAGTGAAAACCTTTGTTCCACAACTGTTACCAGGACCATGCCAATGATCCCCAGCCGTATGAATACTCCGATCGGCAGCCTGCCCGTTTGGTTCAGGTGGTTTCCCTCTCCTCTTTCTTGACGGCACAGAAGTGATTGCGTTACAGTGCTCTCCTTCGCCCTGATGAGCTGGTAAGCATACATGCTTAGCGAGTACTGTAACCACGTTTACAGTTTTTGTGTAGTCTGGTTGATACTCACGCTGTGGGAAAGGATTTATACTAATGACTGTAGCCAATCCCCACAACAGCTACGCAGGGCATAACTAGCCAGAACCACATTCAGCGTGTGAGCCTGGCTAGTTATGCTTACCATTCTGACAGCGGAGGGTGATAATGAAGACATTGGCGATTTGGAATGATCCCAGACTGGAGAAGGCCATATCTTCTTCCTTTGCAGTCGGTTCTTGGCCTCAAGCCACCCTCATGTCAAGCACTGAGGGAGCTAAAGGAATTGAGATGGTGAGCACAGAATCACCTGACATGGTTCTGCTGGACTTGATGCTCCCGGACATGGACGGCTTTGAGGTTTTGTCTCGAATCCGCGCTCTCTCAGATGTGCCTGTCATTGTGGTCACTGCCATGGGTGAGGAGATGGAGCGGGTTAGAGGCCTGGATCTGGGGGCTGACGACTATATTGTGAAGCCCGTCAGCGATGACGAACTGGTAGCCAGGGTTGGAGCGGTGCTCCGTCGGACCATCTTTGCTGATGTAGCCTTCCATGTACCCCTGGATCCCAGGGGCTTGTTGGCGATCGTTGCCATCGAGAGGTCGTGAGGTAGGGCCAAGAGATGACACTGACTTTTTCCGGAAAGGGAGATTTGGTATAGGGAGACTAAGAGCAGGAGTCCTTATCACTTTGGTTTATGCTAGGCTGACGCTGCTGCGAGGTTGAGAACCCGCTGCCGCTTCTCAGGGTCGGTGCTAAGCGAATACAAGAGTTGCCCTTGCCGGGTGTGCCTCTCCACCAGCCTAGCCTCGACAAGATACTCTAAAGCCTCTTCTATATCCGCCCTTCTGCCATGGTTCAAAGCACGAGCTATGACCCCAGGGGTGAATCTGGCACAGGGGTAATTGCTCCAGAAGAATAGCAGCTCAGCTTCGAGCCGTCTATCGGCATACTCCTCTACCGGTTGAATCATTTTGTTTTTTGCTCTTGCCTCTGTGATAGCCTGAGATTTCATGGCGCGCTCGAAGCTATGCCAGAAGACTGGCCGGTAATCAGTTGGTGCAAACCATGTATCTGCAGCCAGACTTCCGATTCCTTGCTCTCCTTCAGGCGAACAGACATGTCATTGCTGAACTCTCTCTCCTCACCACAGAACCTGCACACACCTACGCTAATTGGACGCATGGCCGGCTCAATCATCCAGTGGTGGCAGCATCCCTGCCGCGCCGGGGGTTGACGCAAGCCGGTTCTCTGTCTCAGTGGCATGTCATCCTCCTCTCTGAGAGGCACTCACACCCTCAATGGCCTCTCTCTTTACGCCTTGAGCGAGTCCAAGATTGAAGCGGCAGGCCTATTCCTGTTTCAAACTGCCTACCCTGATTCACCCGCCTATAGGCTAGCACAAGAAGGGTTAAGAAGGGGTTAATTTGAGTAAAATGGAGGTCTCAAAGCGGTATCATTATGGTGAGAGAAAAGCCTGTATTGCGGGCCTTTCTTGAGATGAACGTCCTCGCCGAGCAATGCAAAGGCCTCCCCATCGAATCTGAGGGCGCAGACAGCGATAGCTCCCTACCCTCCTACCGTGAAGGCCCCACCTGAACACAGGCATTCGGACTTCTACCCTGTACCTGTGCCGGTGCCGTATGTCCTAGGAGTTGTAGGGATTAGATGAGGACCAGAACATGCAAAAGAAGGGAGGGGGTCGGCAACTTCCCCCTCCCTTAATGGTCTGCGTAGCTGTTGTGGGGATTGGCTACATCCATTACTTTAGGCCTTTCTCCCCACCATGACAATCCTGCAGAAGGGTGATTGAGGGGTGAGTGAAAGAGCTACGTGGAGTTAATCCTTTCAGGTCAAGGGCAGGGCCCCACCTTGATGGCATCACCCGACGGTGCACAGATTGGTGGCAGAAGCCTAGCAAGGCAGAATCTTCAGCGAGACTATACCACACCAAGCCCAACCTGGATACGGATTCAGGCTTGAGTGTAGCGCTGACTGTTGGGACTGACACAGACATTAGAAGGCTATTTTAGAGTGGATTGATGTGGGCGTATTGTGGGCCTGCCACCCTGGTGTCGCAGCTCAACTTGGGGCGGGTAGATCCACCGTTCCGCCCTTCTGCTCTGTGGCGTTCTCCTCGCCCTTGAACAATAAGCCACCTTCCCAATTACAGGGAGGACACAAGGGGTTAGCCATAGTGCAAGAGCCAAAGGAGGCAGAATGGGCGACTGGAAGGGTAAGTCGCGGATGCGCAAGGAGGCGGGTGTGAGTGGCGAGCTAGGAGTGATAGCCAGCCCGTTGACTTATTTGCTGCCCCACTTAGGGAGGAGATTTCATCAGAGAAGCGTTCTGTTCGATCCTGGCAATTCTTGCCTAAATATCCAGGTTATTCAAACCATCGCAAATGTCTTTCATCAGCTCAAACTCTGGTGAAGCCGTGCCATATTTGCTCTCGATAGCCGAGATGATTTCGCTCAGCAAAGCGGCACTGGGGTTAGTCAGCCCAAGGTAATTCACCTGGTCGTAATCAGTGACATCGTGAGAAGTGGTGAGACTCAGTCTTCCTGACTCGCCATCTAACCTGGTTGCCAGATAGTGTCCAAGGAACTTTTCCTCCATCGTGCCGCCGCTGGCCAGGGCAAACATATCCTCCATCTCACCGGTAGTGGTCAGATCCAGCCAATCTGCTGACTCGCCACTAATGCTTCCCAGCCAGCCCTCTATTTCCTCCTGGGTATGGGTCTGGTGAGAATCCCAGTTCTTCCAGAAACCTATGGTCCCGCCCAGGTCTTTAGGTTCACACACGGCTTCATTGTACTGGGTTGCCTCTATCTGTATGAGGAAGGTATAGATTTCGTTCTGGGCTGCCTCTTGACTCACGTACAGCCAGAAACTGGCAGATATACTGTCACAGTAGTGGAGCTGGGTGCATATCATGTTTGTATCCGTCCAGAAACCCTCAAGGGCCACTGCTAAAGGATCGGAATTATGGACAAGGCTTGTATCAGTAATATGCACTGGAATACTCCCGTTGCAGTGTACCGTGATGTTGAGGAGGCACTGGTAACCTGGGTAAGCGTTATGGATGGTTATCTCCGCCACATCAGCATCGCCATCACCGTCACTGTCTACCAATTGGCACTCAGCCCAGCCAACATCCTTGTCACACCCCATATCAATCGTCCCCGGCGGGTCACTGGAGGTGCAATCGGTGAACTCAATGTCTACGTCCCCGGTGTTCACCACGCCTTCGGCGTACAGGCTTTTGGTCCAGTGGGCGTAGCCAGTCCCCACTGCGGACAAGCAAATCACCAAAACCAGGCTTAGGATTCCTATCTTCTTCATTTATGATTCACCCATGCACGTAGCCCAAAATCGGACACGCCACATGCCTTGTTGCATTTCCTTGCAGCACCAATTCCTCCAAGAGATACGATACTATATTGAGATTAACTTGAAGCATCACCTCCTCAAGCTCTCAGAGTTACACTTCTATGATACCACCAAGGCGTCAGCAAAAGGGTTAACGGAGGTTAAGAATGGGTTTCGAAGCGGTCTCAGTTTGGCAAGAAAGTGGTTACGTTATGGCGAGAGAGACCGGTCCGGCCCGCAGTTGGCCAATCATGCGCGTCTTCAGCAACATTGGCACAACTCAGTAGTGGAACCTTTGGGTAGCTGACCTTCCTTTGTCGAGGTCCGTCCAGGGTCGCCTCTGCAGCCCCTCATCATCTGAACGTAACTGCACTTGAGTAACAATCAGCCATCTTGTGTGAGCCAGGCTGATCTATCCCACAGGTATCACATCCTCCGACCCCTTCGAGGTGGGCACGGTCTTCAATACTGGCACAAAAACCTGGCCCTCTGGAGTGAAGTGGGGATAGCTCAAGTAGCTGGCCGGTTCTGGTTGCGTCCCCGTCATCCCTTTGGTTTGCCCTCGTGTTCGTGGTGGGGAACATCTGGTTCCCCGATCACGGGAATCTCCTCCCCGCAATAAGGGCAATGTTTATCCGGGCTGATGTTGTATCTGGTTATGCTGAAACCGTAACGCTCAATCAAGGATCGCTTGCAGCCGGGGCAGCAGGTATTCTCATAAGGGTGTCCAGGCACATTCCCGATATATACGAACTTGAGTCCCTCCGCCACACCTATATCCCTGGCTTTCTCCAAAGTGTTCACCGGTGTCGGAGGAACATAAGACTCACCTCTGAACTTGTATGCCGGATAGTAGGCGGTAAGGTGCCAGGGAACATCATCCCCCAGTCCCGTTTTGATTCTTCGGGCAATCCGGCTTAGCCCCTCCTCGGCATCATTTACGCCGGGTATAATCAGTGTAGTTAACTCAACCCACACGCCATATTCCTTGGCCCGGGCAACATTTCTCCACACCAGGTCAACATCAGCAGTGCAGAATCTTTTGACCGCTTTGGCCTCACCCTTTATATCAACATTCATGGCATTCAAACCACCAGCCACCAGCATTTGCAACGCCTCTGCTGTCATGTAACCATTGGTCACATAGGTATTGTAATAGCCTTCCGCCCTGGCCAGGTCGAAGACGTCCAGAGAATACTCAAAGAGCAAAGTCGGCTCATTGAAGGAGACGCTGGTACCCTGACAGCGGTATCTCCTCATAAGTTCAATGAGTCTCGCCGGACTTATATACTCGCCCTTGCCTATGTTCTGAGGTGATTTGCTTATGTCATAGTTTTGACACCAGGGGCAAGTGAAGTTGCACGACCAACTGCCAACCGTCAACGCTTTTGTTCCCGGGTAGAAATGAAAGAAGGGTTTTTTCTCAATAGGGTTGGCACTGATGGAAGAGATATCGCCGTATTCCAGGGTGTAGAGCCTGCCACCGATGTTCTTCCGGGTAGCGCAGAGGCCCGACTCCCCCTCAGGGATTAGACACCGCCTTTCACACGTTAGGCATTGCACCCTGTCCGTGAGGTGCTTGTAAAGCAGGGCCTCCCTAATGCGGTCTTCCGCCATCACAAAACGCCTGGCTGCGTGTCTTGACCAACCTTCTCCTGGCACACGGTACAGAAGTCCGAGCCTTTTATGTCAGTGTCCCCCAGACTGTTCGAGAAATGCATTACACACCCGGGGTTGGGGCAGTGCCGCAGCCCATAGGTATGCCCTAACTCGTGAACTGCTTCCTTGAGCGACCGCTCCATAAACAGGGTTGCATCCCTGGGCAAGCCGTAGAACTCCTGCCTCAAGCGCCGCAACGAGATAACGGCTCTCTTTCCAGCAATATCCGCCTGCCCAAAGACGAAATTGAGCCCCGGAGCATAAAGATCGACATCGACCACCCCCAGGGCTCTGTTGCCCGAAGCGGGGGAAGGGATCAGAGCAAGCAGCGTAGATGCCAGATACTGGCCACGACGGGGATCCCGGCTCTGGGGGAGCAGCACTCTGTCGCCTATCTCTATTCTGGAACCGAAAACCTGTGCCAAAGATTGCCCCAGCGTTTCCAAAGTGGCTTCCTCCACCTCTCCTATAGGCACCAGCAATATCATTTTCCCTCTTTTGTAAACCGCCTGCGCCTTTTTTGCAACGCCTGATCCATTCTAGCCCAGGCAAATAACAACAACAAGCACTTCCAGCCCCAAGAGCAAAATAGGGGTTGGTGGGTTTCGCTATGCTTCACCCACCCTACCAGAACCTTTCTGTTCCGGCCTGTGACAGGTCGGGTCAGGCCAGGTCTCCATAGGTCTTCTGAGGCAACCCTGGCGGCCGACTCGCCGTGGCGAGGACGTGATACGGATCCCAAGTAGGGACAGGGCTTCAGACCTGTCCGCAACGTTTCGGACAAACCTGAAGGTTTGTCCCTACATTTCTTGGTGCATCCGACTCGGGCAATCTGTGTCAGTCGCCTCAGGCGACTGACACCCACAAAATAGGGTAGGGGCTCTGTCCCCTACCAAGGCAGTCGGGGGATCGAAGATCGGCCTCTGGCGGGCGGAGCACCCGCCTATGAATAGGCCGGCAATCGCTCTTTTGGCAACCTACTTCGTCCTTGACACTCACGCCTGCCAAGGGTAGACTCTTAGGCAGAAAATGAACTCAGGGGGATTGCATGGATTTTCGTTTCAGCGAAGAGGATGAGAGATTTAGGCAAGAGGTACGTGAATTCATAAACAAGGAGCTTCCGCCTGACTGGACAGGGACGGGCCTTCTGCAGGAGGCAAAAGATGGGCCGGAATGGGAATTCTCGCGCGGCATGCTGCGCAAGCTAGGAGCCAAGGGATGGCACTCCCTGTCCTGGCCCAAGGAATATGGTGGTCAAGACTCCATTAGCAAGCAGTTCATCCTCAGCGACGAGATGTACTACAACGAACTGCCAGGCGTGGATTTGCAGGGCGCCCTCATGTGTGCCCCCACCCTCATCCAATACGGAAGTGATCAGCAGAGGAAAGAGCATCTGCCCAAGATCGCCCAAGGCGAACAAGTATGGTGCCAGGGCTTCAGTGAACCGGGTGCCGGCTCTGACCTGGCGGCCGTGGCTATGCGGGCCGTGGAGAAAGACGATTGCTTTGTCTTGGACGGCCAGAAGGTATGGAGCACCGGAGCTCATCGCGCTGATTGGACCTTCGTGCTGGCCAGGACTGACCCTGAAGCCAAGAAGCACAGAGGGATTAGCTTTTTCCTGGTGGACCTGAAATCGCCCGGCGTTACGGTGCGTTTTTTGCCCAACATAGTTGGCACCTATGCCGAGATTTTCTTTGATAGTGTGCGCGTCCCCAAGGGAAACCTGGTAGGAAACAAAAACGAGGGCTGGACGGTAACCGGCGCCGTATTAGGTTATGAAAGATCTGGGATTCACCGCATTGCTGCAGCCCGCCGAAACCTAACCCGCCTGATAGAATTCGCCAAAGAAACGAAGCGCAACGGTGTCCCTTTGTTCAAGGACCCTGTAGTCCGAAATAGGCTAACCCATCTGTTCGTAGAGAGCGAGGCAGTGAGGCTCCTGGCCCACAGGATTGTCTGGCTGCAGAGCACGGGGCAAAGCGTCGATTATCAGGCATCGATGTCCAGAGTATCAGGGGCTGAATTCCAGCAGCACGTAGCTCAGGCCGCGATGCAACTCTTGGGGCACTACGGCCCATTGGAGGAAAACTGCAAATGGGCTCCCCTGCAGGGCTTTTTCCTCCGGCAATACCTTTATGCTATGGCAGCCACAGTTGGCGCCGGCACCTCGGAGGTGCAGAGAAACATCATCGCGCTTAGAGGGCTGGGACTGCCCAGAGGCTAGGATAGCACGGGAACATAACCATCGGGATGGAGTCAGAGTGTAAGCCGAGGGTAATAGACCATCCCAGTCTTCACTCTGAACCTGAGATTTGTGCCGAAAATAGACTCTTGTCCTGGGTGGATTGGAGCATCGGCTCCAATCACGCCTAGAGCAGATGCTCTAGGCTACCCTCTATTTTCATGATTCGTTGCTGGGCAACCGCCCATGTGAGGTTTGCTTCGCAACCACCGGAACTGCCCGCTACCAGTAGTCGCACGGTGAAAGGATAACGCTAAAGTACGTCTATGGAATTCATAGAATGGCTCGATGGCAAGGTGAAAATCCTGGACCAGACCAGGCTGCCTCTGGAAGAGGTTTACCTGGAGCTTTCTACGCATCAAGACGTGGCTCAAGCCATCAAGGAAATGAAAGTTCGGGGCGCTCCTATGATCGGGGTGATCGCCGCTTACGGAGTCGCCCTGGGAGCCCGGAATATTCAGGCTGGCAGCAAGGCTGAATTCCTGACAAAGCTCGGCCGCATTGCCCAGGTACTGGCTTCTACCAGACCCACGGCGGTCAACCTCTTCCAGGCCATCGAGCGAATGCAGATAGCAGCCCAAAAGGCGGAAGATGTCGCCAGCATCAAGGCAGCCCTCATCAACGAGGCACAAGACATTCATGCTAACGAAGAACAGGCTACAAGGCGGATATCCCGGTTCGGTGCTGAACTCATTGGCGATGGATTCACCGTCCTGACTCATTGCAATGCCGGCGCCCTGGCCACGTCAGGATATTACGGAACAGCGCTGGGAGCGATCAAGGCAGCCCGAGAGCAAGGGAAGAGTATCAAGGTCTTTGCCACTGAAACCCGCCCCTTGCTCCAGGGGGCACGTCTCACCGCCTGGGAGCTTATGCATGATGGCATCCCGGTCACCCTTATTACCGACTCTATGGCAGGCCATTTCATCAGTAAGGGAGAGATAGACTGCGTCATAGTAGGCGCTGATAGGATTGCCGCCAATGGTGACGTAGCTAACAAAATAGGCACTTATACCCTGGCAGTCCTGGCCAAGGAAAACGGCATCCCCTTTTACGTGGCTGCCCCCACTACCAGCATCGACCTCTCCCTGCCATCAGGCGAACAGGTCCCCATTGAGCATCGAAGCCCAGAGGAGATCACCCATATTCAAGGGGTGCAAATCGCTCCGGAGGGGGTCGAGGTTGCCAATCCAGCCTTTGATGTGACGCCACACCGTTACATATCGGCTATAATTACTGAGAACGGTGTAATAAGGAAGCCTTACCAGGCGGGACTAAGGAAGTTCTGCCCTTCACCGCTAAACAGTTCTTAGCGATTTTTGAAGCCAAAGGAGGTTCCAGTGGCTAAAGCAAAGATTGGCGTCATCGGCGGCAGCGGTCTCTACGAGATGGAAGAGGGCCTGACCAATACTGAAGAGGTGTGGGTCAGCACCCCCTTTGGCCAACCCAGCGATGTCATCACTATAGGCGACCTGGAAGGGACCAGAGTGGCTTTCCTTCCCCGGCACGGCAAGGGACATCGCATCAGCCCCACCGAGCTTCCGATAAGAGCCAACATCTACGCCTTGAAGTCCCTGGGTGTAGAGTGGATTATCTCCATCAGCGCCGCAGGAAGCCTCAAGGAGGAGATTCACCCCCTGGACCTGCTTATCCCCGACCAGCTTATCGACCGCACCAGGAGCAGGGCAAACACCTTCTTTGGAGACGGCTTGGTGGCTCACGTTGGCTTCGCTGATCCTTTCTGCCCTGCCTTGAGCCAAATCCTGAATCAAACAGCTAAGGAAGTTGGGGCTAACGTGCACTACGGAGGCACCTACCTGGTAATGGAAGGGCCCCCTTTCTCCACCAGAGCAGAATCCAACCTTTATCGTAGCTGGGGAGCAAGTGTTATCGGCATGACTGCCTTACCTGAGGCCAAGCTGGCACGAGAGGCGGAAATCTGCTATGCCACCCTTGCCTTTGTCACCGACTACGACTGCTGGCGTGAAGCCACTGAGATTGTCACCATAGAGATGGTGATAGACAACCTGCAGCGAAATATTGACATGTCCCAGAAAATCCTTAAGAAAGCTGTTACTCGAATCCCGGAGAAAAGAGAATGCCAATGTGCCACGGCCCTACAACACGCCATCGTCACCGCACCGGAAATCATTCCAGTTTCAGTGAAGGAGAAGTTGCACTTGCTTATCGGCAAGTATGTGCAATAGCAGTCCGATGTCTGCCAAGATTAAGTTTGGCTGTTTGCCCACCGTCATAGGAAGCATGCCCCATACCGATCATCAGGAGGCATGCCGGTTGCTCCTGCGCTATACCCCCGCTGTCCCGGCATGGCCACAATTACCCAGGCGTTCCTTTAGGGAGAATATGTATGTTCAGTTCAGCGAAGGCCTGCCCGGGATAGACATCAACATGGAGGAGGAGCGTATTTCTGTCGATCGCTCCGGCGACCTGGACCCGGCCCTGGAAGAACTCTACATAGCCTACATGGAGAACGACACCACAAGATATGCCGTTAGCCATGACTACGCCGCAGGTCTCCACGCCTTCCTCGACTCAAGAATCGAGCCCCCGCTGGCTGTTAAGGGCCAGGTGACCGGACCAATAAGCTTGGGCCTTTCTCTCACTGACGGGGTATATTATGTAATCTATGATGACACCCTGGCCGAGGCTATGGCCAGGCATTTGCGGTTAAAAGCCTCCTGGCAGGAAAAAGCCCTGAGTCGGATATCGTCCAATACCATAATCTTCGTTGACGAGCCCTATTTGACGTCTCTGGGCACTTCTTTTGTCTCCCTCCCCTGGGAGCGGGTGGTTGCTCTCCTGGAGGAAACTCTGGGGGGTATCAGCGGACTTAAGGGCTTGCATTGTTGCGGCAGTGCTGACTGGTCTTTGCTACTCAGCCTCCCCATTGACATCCTGAGCTTTGACGCTTACAACTACACCGATGCCCTCAGCCTCTACCCTGCCGAAGCAAAGTCTTTCCTGGAGCACGGAGGCACTGTCGCCTGGGGTATTGTTCCCAACGACGAAGAAGCCCTGGCCAAGGAAACCGTGGCCAGCATCAAAGACCGCCTGGAGGAGGCAATGGCACCGCTTACCAGGGATGGCATTCGCTTTGGACAACTCATTGAACAGGGGTTACTTACCCCGTCTTGTGGTTTAGCCTCCCTCTCAGTTGAGGCAGCCGAGCAGGTCCTGGAGCTTTTGGCACAGCTCTCCTCCAACCTGCGGAAACGGCATACAGTATGAAGGAGAGCGTTGAACATTGAAAAAGAAGACATCACCGCTCCCTGCCATTGGGTTGAGCAGACGGAACCAACACCTGAGGACTCGGGGGAATGAACAAGCGGAAGAGAGTAGCTGTACATAAGCACAGGCGGAAAAGGAAGAAGCTGGAGCAAAGAAGAAAAGCTGCGGCCAAAGCTTGATGGGCAGCGATGAAAGAAGCAGCTCCATGAAGCAAGCCTATCTCCTCAGTGGTACGCCTGGGGTAGGCAAGACAACCCTTATCAGGCAAGCTCTCTCCTCAGTGAAGAAAAAGCCAGGGGGATTCTATACCAGAGAGATACGAAGTCAAACGCTGCGGCAGGGCTTCGAGATAGTCACCCTGGATGGGTCCAGCGCCATCCTGGCCCACGTCGATTTTCAAAGCCCTTGCCGGGTAAGCAAATACGGAGTAAATGTTGACAATCTGAACGATGTTGGCGTAGTTGCCCTGCGGCGAGCGATACAAGAGTGTGACATAGTAGTTATCGACGAGATAGGGAAAATGGAGCTATTCTCCCTCGCCTTCAGGGAAGCAGTGTTGGAAGCCCTGAACAGCGGGAAGAAACTGCTGGGCACTATAATGCTGGCTTCTCACCCCTGGGCTGACCAAGTCAAGAAAGACGCCAGGGTCAAGGTGGTACCCGTATCCAGAACCAACCACCAGCAGGTGTTGAAAGAGGTACTGGCCTGGCTGAACCGCTGATTTGGGCCAGAAAGTGTATAATTATTTCCAGAATAGCCAGATAACTACTGAGAAGGAAAAGGCCTCTCTTCTCCTTGATCGGCGCGGGGCTTTGCGGAGGAGAATCATATGCCAGAGCTATCATCGCTAGTCCAGGCGTTGCTTGACCCGAACGTATATCCTCACAGCCCACATAGCGTGCAACTGGTGCAAACCCAAATGTCCCTTCTCTTCCTCACCGGTGATCATGTCTACAAAGTAAAGAAGCCTGTTGATCTTGGCTACCTTGACTACACTACTCTGGAGAAGCGAAAGCTCTTCTGTGACCAGGAATTGAAGCTGAATAGACGCCTCTCCCCCGATGTCTACCTGGAGGTAGTACCCATAGTCCAACGAAGTGACAAGATCCTCCTTGGCGGCAATGGGGATATCATTGAGTATGCGGTGAAGATGCGGCAGCTGCCTGCCGAGCGCATGATGGATGTGTTGCTCTCCAGGAACCAGGTCTCTGAGGAGATGGTGCGAGAGGTGGCAGAGAAGGTGGCAGGCTTTCATCAGCATGCTGAGACCAATGAGGAAATAAGTAGCTACGGCCGTCTGAGCACAATCCTTACCAATACTGAAGAGAATTTCGTCCAGACAGAGAAGTATATTGGGGTCTCTATCTCCCCGAAACAATACCAAGGTATCAAGGCCTATACGGATGCTTTCACTGAGCAAAACGCCAGCCTATTCGACAAAAGGGTGAAGGAGGGCAAGATAAGGGACTGCCACGGGGACCTCCACAGCGCACATATCTGCTTTATCGATGGCATCTCCATCTATGATTGCATCGAATTCAATGACAGGTTCAGGTATTGCGATGTTGCGGCAGAAGTCGCCTTCTTGGCTATGGACCTGGACTACTATGGTCGTCCTGACCTCTCCAAGTATTTTATCGATGGTTATGTAAAGACATCAGAAGACGACGAGCTTCCGAAACTGCTCAACTTCTACAAGTGCTATCGTGCCTACGTGCGAGGAAAGGTGGGAAGCTTCAAGCTCGATGACCCCCTTATACCGGAAGAGGAAAAGACAAAGGCTATAGCTACAGCCAGGAGATATTTCGAGCTTGCTGAATCGTATATATAGGTACGGAGGTGATTAATTGAGACAACCCTTTGGGAAATTCATAGAAGCTGAGTTAGGCACGGGCATCCTCCTTATCACCTGCGGGCTTCCTGGCACATGGAAAACTGAAACAAGCGAGGAAATATCAAAGATCAAGGGCTACCCCATAGTTCGAAGCGACCTGGTGCGAAGAGAAGTGCTGAAGAATGAGGACATATTCGACGAAAAGGTGGCCTCGAATATGGACAAACGACTGATGGTCTATGACGAGACGTTCAGGCAGGCAGACGAGGCCCTTGAAAAAGGTGCCGATGCGATAATTGATGCTACCTTCATCACTCAGTCGCTGAGAAGGCGTGCTGCAGCAATAGCAGCTAAGCACAATAAGACTCTCGTTATCCTCCAGACCCATTGCCCCCGGGAGGTGTCTATCGCCCGGATACTCAGACGCACCAGGGAGGACTACGAGTCAAACGCATTGACTGAGCAAGCCTACGTGAACAATGAAAAGAGGTTCGAAAAAGTGGACCTAGACGATCTGAAAAACTTGTATCCGGGCCTGAGCATCACCCACCTCATAGTCGACACCCAGCACGACCCCCCTGAAGACTGGTACATTACTGGTATGGAAAGGAGCTAGAGTTGGAAATAGACTTTTGGAGGCGTGAAGGAATCCTTTCCTTCACGCACGTTAAAGAGTGACAAGTGTCATTCTGAATGGAACGAAGTGGAATGAAGAATCTCAGATTCTTCGCGGAGCCTGACCTGAGCACCGCGAGATTCTTCGGTCGCCTCAGGTCGCCAGAGGGTCGCCTAAGGCGACACCGACCTCAGAATGACACAGGGTGGATCAGAATGGGCACGACTATAGAAAAGAGATAGAGTTGAGAATAGACCTACACATCCATACCAAGACCGGCTCGGATGGCAACCTCTCCGTTGATGAGGTCTTCCAGGAGGCAAAGAAAAGAAACATCGACCTGATGTCGATAACTGACCACGACTCAATAGAACCGCAGGAAACAGCCATCGCCTTAGCCAGAGAGTATGGCATATCCTACATTACTGGAGTAGAATTGAATGTAACATTTCAATATCCTGGCGGTGAAGCTACCAAGCCCATTTTCCTGGATTTTCTGGGTTACGGATACGATGTCTACAATGAACAGCTCAGAAGTAAGCTCCAATTAATGAGAGAACGCAGAGAAACAAGAGCGCGTGAAATTCTGGAGAAACTGAATGCCGAGTTTGACAAAGAAGGTATTGAGAGGTTTACAGAAAAAGACCTGGAGAATATACAGAAGGGTGCTGACGGCGCGTTCGGTCGGCCTCACATAGCGAATTACCTGATAGACCAGGGAATCGTAAGGGATAAGCAGGAGGCCTTCGATAAGTATCTGGTCAGGTGCGATGTCCCCAAATATCCGCTTTCACTTGTTGAAGCATCACGACTGATCAGAAACGCCGGCGGCAAACTAGCGCATGCCCACCCCAACGACCCGAACGGGACATCTTTAGTCAGCATAACAGCTGACCTAGACAAACAGACGAAGATCATCGAAGAACATATGCTTGAATACATCGATGGTGTGGAGTGCTGGCATTCAAGAAACGACGTGAAGACCACGGCACACTACATCGAGTTCGCCAAGAAGCACGGTCTGATCATGACCGGAGGTAGCGATTGCCACCAGAAACCAATTCTTATGGGCACACTGGATATACCTGACTCGGTTGCCGAGCAGTTCAATTCTGAAAGGAGAACCACGTGAGCCATAAACCAGCAAGTCAGAGTGATATCAAAGACCCCTCCCTCGCCCCGCAGGGGAAGCTGCGCATCGAATGGGCATCCCGCGAGATGCTGGTGCTGCAACTGATCAGGGAGAGGTTTGCCAAGGAGAAACCTCTTAAAGGGGCCAGAATCTCTGCCTGCCTGCATGTTACCTCCGAAACGGCTAATCTCGCTCTCACTCTTAAGGCTGGCGGCGCCGACATGGCCCTCTGCGCCTCCAATCCCCTCAGCACCCAGGATGACGTAGCCGCCGCTTTGGCCACAGAATATGCCATCCCGGTCTATGCCATCAAGGGGGAAGATAATGATACCTACTACAAGCATATCCATGCTGCCCTGGCTCAGCAACCTCATATCACCCTGGATGACGGCGCCGATTTGGTTACCACCCTGCACAAAGAGAGAACTGAGCTCCTGGGCAACGTCATTGGCGGCATGGAGGAAACCACCACAGGCATTATCCGCCTGCGCAGCATGGCAAAAGCGGGACAGCTAAAATACCCCGTTATTGCCGTAAACGACGCCGATACAAAACACCTGTTTGACAACCGCTACGGCACAGGTCAGAGCACCATTGATGGCATAACCCGGGCTACCAACATTCTTTGGGCTGGGAAAAAGGTGGTAGTTTGCGGATATGGCTGGTGTGGCAAAGGGATAGCCATGCGTGCCCGAGGCTTAGGCGCCCACGTAATAGTGACTGAAATCAACCCTGTTCGCGCCCTGGAAGCGGTAATGGATGGATACCAGGTTATGCCAAGCCTCGAGGCGGCTAAAATAGGGGATATCTTTATCACCATTACCGGCGGGCTGAACGCCATTGACAAACCCCACATCGAGTTGATGAGAGACGGCGCCATTCTAGCAAACAGTGGTCATTTCAACGTGGAGATCAACATCCCCGCCCTGGAAAGTCTGGCAACACAGAAGAGAACGCTGCGTCCCTTCGTTGAGGAGTACACTTTGCAGGATAGCCGACGTATTTTCCTGCTGGCTGAGGGCAGATTGGTCAATCTGTCCGCTGCCGAGGGCCACCCTGCCAGTGTGATGGACATGAGCTTCGCCAACCAGGCCCTATCTGCCGAGTACATGTTCAACTTCGAGGAAAGAATGGCCCCCGACGTTTACCCGGCACTTCCTGAGATTGATCGGGAGGTAGGTCGGCTGAAGCTCCTTTCTATGGGTATCACCATTGACAAATTAACCCCAGAGCAGAGACAATACCTGGAAAGCTGGGAATGGGGAACTTAAATGAAATCCAATCAAGAGAAAAGGAGACCGCACTGATGAGCACGACCTTTATGAGATCCTCCTCGCACCTGGTTACCTCTGAATCAGTCACTGAGGGACACCCTGACAAGCTGTGCGACCAAATATCTGATGGCATTCTTGACGCCATGCTAGCTAAAGATCCTTATGCCCGCGTGGCTTGTGAAACAGCCACAACTACCGGACTGGTAATAGTTATCGGCGAGGTCACTTGCCAATGTTACGTTGAAATTCCCGACGTTGTGCGAGAGGTAATCAGAGATGTAGGCTACACCCGCCCTGAATATGGTTTCGATCATGAAAACTGCGGGGTGATGGTCTCAATTAAGGAACAATCTAGAGACATTGCTATGGGAGTAGATGAATCCCTGGAGGCACGAAAAGGGACAGCAGAAAATGAGGTCCTGGATAAGCTCGGCGCGGGTGACCAAGGTTTCATGTTTGGCTTCGCCTGCAATGAGACGCCGGAGCTTATGCCTTTGCCCATTTCTCTGGCCAACAAGCTATGCCACCGTCTAGCACAGGTCAGAAAAAGCAATCTATTGCCCTATCTCCGCCCTGACGGAAAATCCCAGGTAACTGTGGAATACCATCGCGGTATCCCCCGACGAGTAGATAACGTAATCATAGCAGCTCAGCACGATCCCATAATCAGCCACAACGTAATCGAGCGTGACATCATTGAGCAGGTGGTCAAAGCAACCATCCCAGCCTCACTGCTGGACAAGAACACCAAGTATTATGTCAACAGTACCGGGCGCTTCGTAGTTGGTGGTCCTGTAGGAGATGCCGGGCTTACGGGACGAAAGATTTCGGTAGATACCTATGGGGGCGTAGCCGGCCACGGGGGAGGTGCACTGTCAGGCAAGGACCCCACCAAGGTGGATCGCTCCGCAAGCTATGCAGCCCGACATATAGCCAAAAACGTGGTGGCAGCGGGTCTGGCCGACCGCTTCGAGGTTCAAGTGTGCTACTCCATCGGCGTGGCACATCCCCTGGCCATCTCTATCGAAACCTTTGGCACCGCTAAGGTCGATGAAGAGCTTATTCTGAAGTTGATCAAGGAACATTTCGACCTCAGGCCTGAATCTATTATCAGAAAATTTGATTTGCGCCGTCCTATCTACCGCCCTCTTGCTGCTTATGGGCACTTTGGCCGAAATGACCTCGACCTCCCCTGGGAAAGATTAGACAAAGTAGCAATACTTCAGGCAGACGCCGGGTTAGCCAGTGCGGAGGACATGGCTGAAAAGCGATCTAGCAAGTAGCCTGGCGCGGTTTGGCGATGGTATATGTGACGACCGAAGCGCCAGCGGAACGACCTAAAGGTCGTTCCCTACTTAGCTCAATGCGATGCCATTGTCGATTTAGCCAGAGCATTTACCGCGGAATGGTCGCTTCTGAGAGCATAAGTGTCAGTCAATCAAGGAAACCATTGGGAGTTTAGACAGTGACCATTTTAGACGAACCCAAAACCTACCAGCGACTTGACCCTTCGGGCATGCTCCAGCACCTCCACGAGCTACCCGACCAATGCCAGCGGGCCTGGCAAAACGCCCTGGCATTTGAGTTACCCCAATCCTACAGGCGGGTAGACAGGGCTATTATTTTGGGCATGGGAGGCTCCGCCATTGGAGGCGACCTGCTGCGCAGCCTGGCCCTGCTGGAGAACAGGCTGCCTGTTTGGGTACATCGAAGCTACGGTCTGCCTCCCTTACTCAACGAGAACACTTTGCTCATTGCCTCAAGCTACTCAGGGAATACTGAGGAGACTCTGTCTTCCTTTGTCGAATCGCTGCAAACGCCCGCCAAGAAGCTGGTGCTTACCGGAGGTGGCAGGCTGAGAGCCCTGGCTGAAAAGGAGGGTATCCCCGTTTTTCCCATAGACTACCAGGCCCCTCCCCGGGCTGCCTTTCCCCACAGCTTCATTCCCCTGCTAGGCATTTTCCAGAAGCTTGATCTGCTTGAAGACAAATCGGCGGATCTATCGGAAGCAATGCAAGTTCTGAACAACCTATCATCCGAACTCACTGAAAGCATGCCCCTGGCCTCAAACCAGGCCAAGCAGTTGGCGATCAGGCTGTCAGGCAAATTGGCCGTAATCTACGGAGCGGGAATACTTTCAGAGGTGGCCCAGCGCTGGAAAGCACAACTCAATGAGAATAGCAAGGCCTGGGCCTTCTATGAGATTTTCCCTGAGCTAAATCACAATGCTATAGTAGGCTATCAGTTCCCCTCTGAGATGAGGGAAAGGGTCCTGGTAGTATTGCTACACTCTTCCTTGCTTCATCCACGTATTTCAGATCGTTACCGCCTTACTGCAGAGATCCTTACCGAAGCAGGAATCGAGCACGAGCTAGTAGAGGCGAGGGGAGATAGTCCTCTGGCTCAGATGATGAGCATGGTCCTTCTCGGGGATTATGTCAGCTTCTACCTGGCCCTACTGAATAGCGTTGATCCCACCCCGGTGGCTCCTATAGACTATCTGAAAAAACGCCTTGCCGAGCCTTAGCACATCCTCACCCGCTGCCTACGTATAGGCCTCCGTTCCATCCAGCGGCAAATACTGAACCACCCTACCATGTGCTCGGAGCCCACCTAAGACGATAAAGGCACGAAGGGAGCAGGCATTAGTACCAGCCACACATTACCTCCCCATTGAGGCGAAGATGTTCTTCCCCTCACCGCAAGTGCCCTTCGCGTACGACTATGTTATAATCTTCATGCACCGTTGACCCTAGCAAAGACTACACCAATGTCTCGAAAGGTACTGAAAGGCTATGTCAGAGCTAAGGCAGGATTTTACCACCAGAGAATGGGTGATAATTGCCCCTGAGAGGGCGAAGCGCTCCAACCCACTTACTTCCATAAAAGAAAAGGAGGCATTGCCAGAATGGGATGAGAATTGCCCTTTCTGCCCCGGAAACGAAAACAGGACCCCATCGGAGCTATTTAGAATTGAGGACAGTCAATCAAGCTGGAGAATAAGAGTGATACCCAATCAATACCCGGCTTTGGCCCCAGAAGGAAGCACCACACGAAAGGTGGAGGAGGGCTTCTTCAAGAGAATAGAGGGAATGGGAGTCCATGAGGTCATAATAGAAAGCCCCTTACACAATGGTACGCTGGCCCACCTTGATGTGGCACAGGTGGAGGAGGTCCTTCACACCTACCGCGCTAGATACAACAACCTTAAGCCCCTCCCTTTTGTACGATTTATCTCTATTTTCAAGAATCAAGGAGAGACCGCCGGCACTTCGCTGGAACATCCGCACTCACAACTAATAGCCACACCCATCGCTCCTCCTTACATCAGAAGGAAACTGGATATCGCCCTGCAATACTACGATGACACGGGCACCTGCCTTTACTGCGACTTGTTCCAGCACGAGTTACGGGTAGGCAGGAGAGTAACAATGGAAACTGACGACTTCTTGGTGTTTCATCCCTATGCTTCCCGGTCCCCTTTCGAAACCTGGATTGCCCCCAAGAAGCACCAGGCTTCCTTTGGTTTGGTGCCTGATGCTGAGCTCACCGGCCTTGCCGGAGTGTTAAAGAATACCCTATTACGACTCCACAAGTTCTTAAATAACCCTGACTTGAACTGCGTGATTTGCACTTCACCTACAGAGGATGAGCATAATCAGTACTATGACTGGCATATTATGATTATACCTCGGCTGACCACACCTGCCGGGTTTGAGATGGGCTCTGGTATTCATATAAACGCAACCGTGCCGGAGGAAACGGCAGACCTGGTCAGAGGAGTGCGCCTATGAAAACGAGGAAAAGCCTGCAGCAACTGGTGAAGAGCAAGCTAGGGGATTACCTGTTTGTGCTCGTCTCGAACCGAGAACCCTACATCCATGAATGGGTTGGCGACCAGATTAGTTGCGTCATACCTGCCAGCGGGCTGACGACCGCTCTGGCCCCGGTGATGGACGCTTGCAGAGGAATCTGGATAGCTCACGGGAGTGGCACGGCAGACCGCGACGTAGTAGACGATCAAGATAAAGTCCGCATTCCATCACGAGATCCAAAGTATACCCTGCGGCGAGTCTGGCTGACCAAAGAGGAGGAAGACGGATACTACTACGGCTTCTCCAATAATGCCATCTGGCCCTTGTGCCATATCTCCTATACCCGCCCCTCTTTTGACGAGTCCGATTGGAATGCCTACCAGAGTGTGAACGAAATATTTGCCCAGGCTGTGCTTCAAGAGGTGGGAGATAGAAAAGCTTTGGTCTTTGTACAAGATTATCACTTCACGTTGCTGCCTCGCCTCATCAAAGAAAGAAACCCAAGTATTATTGTCGCTCAGTTCTGGCACATCCCCTGGCCAAACCCTGAAGTTATGCGAATCTGCCCCTGGCAAGAGGAAATTCTACACGGGCTCTTGGGGAACGACCTGCTGGGATTTCAAGTTCGTTACTACAGCGATAACTTTCTGGACACAGTGAATTCTTCTATTGAGTGCAAAGTGGACTGGGAACGCCGCATCGTAAGCCAAAGAGGGAAAAACACGGCAGTGCGATCCTTCCCTATCAGCATTGATTTTGCCAAATTCTCACGTGGGGCTCGGCAGCCGAGCGTAGCTGAGGAGGTAAATAGGCTCAGGAAGCAACTAGGGCTGAGCCAGGAGATCATTGGTATCGGAATAGATCGCGTTGACTATACCAAGGGTATTCCTGACCGCTTAAGAGCTATCGACTGCTTCTTTGAGAAGTATCCTGATTATCAAAAGCGGGTGGTCTTTGTTCAAGTCGGAGCTCCAAGCCGTGTCCATTTGGGCAGTTACAAGAGAATCAACGCAGAGATAGAGACCCTGGTGGAGAGGATAAACTGGAAATATGCCTCCGGCCACTGGAAACCCATCATCTATCTTCGGGGAACCACCCCTCAGTTGACCATCATGGCTTTACGCCGCATGGCACATTTCTGCATTGTATCCTCGCTCCACGATGGGATGAACCTCGTAGCCAAGGAGTTCGTCGCCAGCCGTTTTGATGAGGACGGAGTGCTCATTCTCAGTCCCTTTACTGGAGCGGCACGCGAGCTTACCGATGCCATACTGGCAAACCCTTATGCCACTGACCACCTGGCTGAGGCCATAAGACAAGCCATTGAAATGGGCACCCGGGAGAGGCGCAGACGCATGAGAAGAATGAGAAGTACGGTCGAAGAGAACAACATATATGGGTGGGCAGAAGACATAATCACCGACTTGCTGAAGGTTGAATTCGGAAGAATTTGACAGTGGAACATCTCTTTTCCGCCTGGCAGGAAGTCCTCACCAGACTCAAATCAGCAGACAATGTCATACTCCTGAGTGACTTTGACGGAACCCTTACCCCTATTGTGGCCAAACCCGAGATCGCCTACCTTTCCGACCGAACCAGAAGACTGCTCCAAGAAATAATCGGGCGCCGGAAGTACACCGTAGGCATAGTCAGTGGTAGAGCTCTGGACGACCTAAAAGATAGGGTTGGGCTACAAGGAATAATCTACGCTGGAAACTATGGCCTGGAAATCGAGGCCCCCTGGCTCAAATACGTGAACCCTGACGCCGAGCATGTCAAACCTTTACTCCGCCACCTCCACCAACAGCTCAGTTCGGGTCTAGAAGCAGTTGAAGGGGCCTTTGTGGAAAACAAGGGACTGAGCCTAAGCGTTCACTATCGGCTGGTCGAAGAAGGGCAAATCGATGAGGTTAGAAGTATTCTTGAGCACGTCACGCGCACTGCTAGTATGAAGGGAATGATTCAGGTTACTTCCGGGAAGAAAGTCTACGAGATCACGCCAGCGATAGCATGGCACAAGGGAAAGGTGATAGACTTGCTCTCCGAGGAGCACGCAAAAAGAGCAGGTGCGGGTATTGCTTTGCCCGTTTTCTTGGGTGATGATGTCAGCGACCAAGAGGGATTCAACACTGTTGACAAACGTAATGGTATTTCTATCTTTGTGGGAAAAGGAAGGACGAAGTCCGGGGCTCGCTATTTTCTCAAGTCTCCCAGGGAGGTAGAGCAGTTCTTGGAAAGGCTACCTTAAACCAGGGGGTTAAATCGTCACCGATTCATCTCACCAGAAGAAACATGATGTAAGGCCTTCGGACTACGAACCTTTCGTCGGTCCTAGCTTTATTGAGGAACTCCACGTCCTGGCCGATAAGCTGGCTGGCAAGGTAGTCCAGAACATCAACTCCACCCACAGTGGCGGAGGTGTGGCTGAGATATTAGGGCGCATGCTGCCCCTGATGCAGCAGCTAGGAATAGATGCACGGTGGAACGTTATCAAGGGACACCCGGATTTTTTCCAGACCACCAAGAAGTTCCACAACGCCATTCAAGGGAGGAAGGAAAAGATATCCTGGAAGGAGTTCTCCCTCCTCCTCGATCCGAGCCAGGGGGAAGCCGAAGAATTTCTCCATGGAGATATTATTCTCGTCCACGACCCACAGCCCATTGCCCTGGTTAGCAAGAGAATGGATCTGGGGGAAAAGTGGGTGTGGCGATGCCACATAGATGTGTCCGATCCTCCAACGCACGTGTGGAGTTTCATCCAAGAATTCGTCACCCAGTATGACGCCGCTGTCTTCACCGCGCCCAGCTTTGCCCAAGAGCTGCCCGTACGTCAGTTCTTCATCGCCCCTTCCATAGACCCGCTCAGCGAGAAGAATAAGGAGCTTTCTGAAGCCACAGTAGAGTCAGTCCTGGCGAAGTATGGTATCCCCCGGGATAAACCCATTATTACCCAGGTGTCACGCTTCGACCATTTGAAGGACCCTATCGGTGTGGTTCAGGCTTTTGAGATGGTGAGAGGTAGCATGGATTGCAGACTGGTTCTCGCCGGGGGCATAGCAAGCGATGATCCTGAATCAGACAAAGTGCTGGCAGAAGTGAGAGAGAGGACAGCAGGAAATGAGGACATCCACTTGTTGTTGCTCCCACCTGAGAGTCACCTTGAAATAAACGCCCTCCAGAGGGCATCTGCAGTGATATTACAGAAGTCGCTTAGGGAGGGCTTCGGACTTACTGTGACCGAGGCCATGTGGAAACGGAAACCAGTGGTGGCTTCTGCCGTAGGAGGGATAACGCTTCAGGTAAAGAACAATTTCAACGGACTCCTGTGTCACAATTTAGAAGAAGCTGCGAACGCTCTGAAGCAGCTTCTTTCCAACCCAGAGTATGCTCGCCGGCTAGGAGAAAACGGTAGAGAATACGTAAGGCAGAATTTCCTCATAACCAGGCACCTAAGAGATTATCTGTTGCTCTTCCTCTCACTTAGCTCCAGCAATTGATGTATCTTTACAGTACATCGACCTGGATGCGACGGACTCACAGTGACAAAGGACATTCCCAAGTTCCGCTGCCTATGGCAAAAAAAGGTCTCCAAGGCCTGCTGACGGCGAGGCCAGCGGTCATCGACGAAATATTCTATCGAGGTGTGAAGGAATCACCTCCTTCACCGTAATCAAGCAGTGTCAGTCGCCTGAGGCGACTGACACCCACTGAATGCCCCCACCACCCTGGGATTGCCACGTCGCTTGCGCTCCTCGCAATGACATAAGAAGACGCCGATGAAGACAAGCACACCTTCTACCACCTGTCATCGCGAGGGAACCGAAGCAATCTCCGGGCGGGGTGGGATTGTACGACGGATGAAGACAACTCTCACCCAAGAGTCTGTTTTCAGAGTAGCGACGAAGCAATCTCCGGGCGGAGTGGAGACGATTGCTTGGCGGGGGCCTGTGCTGAGCGGCGCCGGATTCTTCGGTCGCTGTCGCCTCAGGCGACCCTCTGGAGACCTAAGGCGATCTCAGAATGGCACAAAGCGAAGGGCTCAGAATGACAGGAGGCGAAGGGCTGGCAATGGCAAAGTTGAATTGGCGGTTGCAGATCGAGTTGAATCAACCTATTTGCGGGACTGTACGCTAACCCAAAGGACGAAATGCCAACCCAAACAGACTGCGTCCTTATCTCTTGGTGTACTGGGGTGCCTTACGAGCACGCTTGAGCCCGTACTTCTTACGTTCCTTTATCCTTGAATCCCTGGTAAGTAATCCATATTGGCGTAGCAAGGGCTTGAGTCCCTCATCGCTCTCCGCCAAGGCACGAGCAATACCGTGACGAACAGCTCCTGCCTGCCCCGAAATCCCTCCCCCTTCCACCTTGGCTACGGCATTAAATGTATCCAATGTATTTGTCACTCGCAACGGCTCCATCACCCTAGCTTGAAGGGTAAGTATAGGGAAATGTTCCTCTAAGGGTTTGCCGTTTACAATAACAGTGCCAGCACCTGGCAGTAATCTTACTCTAGCGATAGCAGTCTTCCTTTTTCCTGTTCCATAGAAATAGGCTTGCTCAGTCAATTAACCCCTCCTACTGGGCTTCCACCTGGGCTTGATGGGGATGAGTATCTCCGGGATAAACCTTAAGTCTCCTCAACATAGCCCGCCCCTGACGATTGTGGGGAAGCATCCCTTTTACCGCATGCTCAATTACCCGAGTAGGGTGAGTCTTTAGCACCTCGGCAAAGGTGGTGCTCTTCAATCCTCCGGGATATTGAGTGTGTCGATAGTAAACCTTTTCTTCCGCTTTCTTGCCAGTTACCCGAACCTTAGCCGCGTTCACCACAACTACAAAGTCGCCCCCGTCAAGGTGAGGAGCATACGTCGGTTTGCCTTTGCCTCGAAGCAACTTAGCTATCTCGGTAGCTATCCTACCCAGGGTTTCCCCAGAGGCGTCAATCACCCACCAATTACGCTTAATGTCTGAAGCCTTTACACTATAGGTTTTCATTACTCCTCACCAGGGGGCGGGAAATGGTGATAGTTGACTTTCATGAGGCATAAACCTTGCGCCGGAGCAGCCGGTCCTATGGCTCCCGGCTGCCCAGAGCGAGCCAGTTCCCAGAATGTCTCCACTTTCGTCTTGCCCAAGCCCACCTTAATCAAGCCACCTACAGTATTGCGCACCTGACGTGGCAAAAAGGCATTTGCTTCCATGTCAAAGATCACTAAGTTATCCTCCCTGCCAACTTCAGCCTTGAAAACGCGTCGACGGGTTCCGCCACTCACCACTGCAGAGAAGGAAGCGAAATCATGCTCCCCGATGAGCTCCTGGCAGGCATAATTCATGGCCTCGATATCAACTGGTTGGGGAACAAGATAGCTAAACCTTCGCATTAACGGGGATGGTGCACCCCTATTCAAAATAGAATAACGGTACTCTCGGCTGAAAGCATCATGCCGAACATCAAAACCATTGTTCACCTTATAGGCAGCTTTGACTGCAATGTCTGGTGGGAGATGAAAATTCAACGCATTGACCCATATCTGTGGAGAGAAAGATGAAGTGGTGTTGAAGCTCACCACCTGTCCTCCGGCATGAACCCCGGTATCGGTCCGACTGGCCACAGCGATACGGGTTTTCTCCCCCGTGAGCTTCTGCAAGGCATGCTCCATTTCCCGCTGAACAGTGGGCGCATTATCCTGGTATTGAGAACCATGGTATCTAGTGCCATCGTATTCCGTAATCAGCACAACCCTGGCAGGTACTTCCGAACTAGAAATATTATCCTCCCCAAGGCACCTTAGCTCACCAACTCGAGAAGTGCCATAGGTGCTGCATCACCGGGGCGAGGCCCCATCTTGAGGACTCGCGTGTATCCACCATTACGATCAACATATCTCGGAGCAAGCTCACCAAAAACCTTGTCTATCACCTTCTTATCGCTTATCATGGACAATGCCTGTCGCCTAGCATGAAGAGTGCCGGCTTTCCCCAAGGTAACCACCTTCTCTGCTATGCCTTGAACCTCTTTGGCCTTGGCCTCAGTAGTGACAATCCTCTCGTGTCTTAAGAGATCGGCAGCCAAGTTATGATACATTGCCATTCTGTGGCCTGTCGGCCTGGAGAGTTTCCGTCCAGCTACTCTATGCCTCATGCTTCCCCTCTCTCGACCTCAAGGTCAAACCCATTTCCTCAATACGCTGTTCCAGCTCCTCCAGGGATTTCCGTCCCAGCTTCTTCAGTGAGAGAAGTTCTTGCTCGGTCATTTCCAGCAATTGTCCTACTTTACTGATCTTGTTTCTTCTCAGGCAGTTAAACACGCGCGGCGAGAGCTCGAGTCGCTCCAAAGGAGCCTCATATAGTTCGGTTGGGACCCCATCAGCAGCAGGCCCTCTGTCAGCTTCCCCAGCATAAGCAGGAACAAGGGAGGTAAAAAAGGAGAAATGTTCCCTCAGTATCTGGGCACTTTCACTCATCGCTTCTATGGCTGACATAGTACCGTCAGTCCAAACCTCAAGAGAGAGTTTTTCGTAATCAGCATGCTCAGCAACCTTGGCGGTCTCAATAAAGTAGTTAACCTTACGCACCGGGGAGAAGATAGCATCTACCGGGATTATCCCTATAGGTAGACCGTCTGTATGAGCGGCAACTACAAAACCTTTTCCTAGCTTCACGTTGAACTCGACAGAGAGTCTCGCCTCGGATGAGTCCAAAGTGGCCAGGTGAAGCTCAGGATTAGCGATCTCAAAGTCCGCTGTGGCCCTGATATCGCCAGCCAGGACCTCCCTTTCACCCTCCACTTCAAGAAATAGCTTGCCGTCTTGCTTGGTCACAGGACGCAACCGTATCGCCTTCACATTCAGTATGAATTCCGTCGTATCCTCTTTTACATGCGGGATAGTGGAAAACTCGTGTTCTATCCCTTCAATCTTCATCCAGGTCACTGCCGCTCCCAACAGAGAACCGAGGAGAACGCGTCGCAAAGCATTACCCAGCGTAATACCGAAGCCCCTTTCCAAGGGTTCCGCTACAAACCGCCCATAGCTATCCTGGCTTTCCACACACCCTACGTTCGGCATCACAAGATAGGACAAAGCTACTGCCTCCTTTCAAGGCTATCGAGAATAATACTCTACGATCATCTTTCCATCGAACTTGGCAGCAATCTCCTCAGGGACAGGAAGGGCCAATACTCGTCCAGAGAGGTCTTCCTTGTCTAAGCTCAGCCAGCTAGGAATGACATGGGAATCAACTCTTTCCAAGGCCATGTTGTAAGGCTGTTTTTTCACCCCCCTGTCTCTCCAAGCAATGACATCCCCCGGCTTGACCAAGAAAGATGGAATATCGACTTTTCGCCCGTTAACCATCATATGACCATGCCGCACCAACTGCCTGGCCTGGTTCAGAGACTCGGCAAAACCCAGACGATAGACAGTGCTGTCCAATCGCCTCTCCAGCAACTGCTTCAGATTCTCCCCCGTGGCACCAGGCATTTTCCCCGCCTTTGAGAAGAACCGGTAGAACTGGCGCTCCAGCATGCCATAGCTATATCTGGCTTTTTGTTTCTCTCGAAGCCGCAACTCATAATCAGACAGCCTACGGGGACGGGTAGGACGCTTTCCTGGAGGCGTTGGCCGTCTTTCCATAGCACACTTGGGAGTAGCACATCTCTCCCCTTTGAGCATCAACTTGTCACCTACACGGCGACATAACCGACAAACAGGTCCATTGTAGCGAGCCATTGTTCGTCAAACCCTCCTTCTCTTTGGAGGTCGGCACCCATTATGCGGGATAGGAGTCACGTCCCTAATGCTGGTAACGTTAAGGCCAGCAATCTGAAGAGAACGAATGGCAGCCTCTCGGCCACTACCTGGCCCTCTTACATAAACATCGACTTGGCGTAAGCCATGCTCCTTAGCGCGTCTGGCTGCTCCCTCAGCCGCCAACTGGGCAGCATAAGGAGTGCCCTTACGCGAGCCCTTGAAGCCGCCAGTGCCTGCGCTTCCCCAGGCAATAACATTCCCGGCAGTATCGGTAAGAGTGACAATAACATTATTGAATGTGGAATGGATGTAAGCCCTGCCTACAGGAACGGACTTCTTCTCCTTCTTTTTGCCCCGAGGTCTACCTCTTTTCTTCTCAGTCATTTCCTGTCAACCTTTACTTCTTGGCCAGGCCACGGCGCCTGCCTCTGCCAGCCACCGTTTGCTTCGCTCCCCGCTTAGTCCGAGCATTGGTTCGAGTACGTTGTCCTCGAACAGGCAGTCTATGGCGGTGCCTAAGACCGCGATAACAGCCGATCTCCGTAAGCCGACTGATGTTAAGGCTCACCTCTCTCCTCAAATCCCCTTCTACCCTGCATTCCTTATCAACAAATTCACGCAGACGGCTAATATCTTCCTCAGCCAACTCCTTTGCTTTGATGTCGGGGCTAATACCTGTTTGAGCCAAGATAGTCTTACTCATACCAGAGCCAATTCCGTAGATGTACTGCAAAGCGATCTCTATCCGCTTATTTCCAGGAATATCGACACCTGCTATACGTGCCACTTGAACCTCCGTTTCACCCTTGTCTCTGCTTGTGCTTTGGATTAGAGCAAATGATCCTTACCAGACCCTTGCGTCTTACTACTTTACACTGCTTGCAACGCCTCTTAACCGAAGCTCGAACCTTCACAACCTCTCTCCCAGATAGTTACTTGAAGCGGTAGGTGACCCTACCCCGACTCAAATCATAGGGCGAAAGCTCCAATCGGACGACGTCACCAGGGAGAATCTTGATAAAATGACGTCTCATCCTGCCGGAAATATGAGCCAGCACCCTATGTCCGCTCGGCAGCTCAACACGAAACATGGCATTGGGCAAACACTCCAGGACTTTTCCTTCGACTTCTATCCTTTCTCTCTTAGCCATATGCCTCAGTTAATCAAGGTGAGAACCTCTGGCTCGCCACCCGTAATGACAATAGTATGCTCAAAGTGCGCCGAAAGACTACCATCAGCAGTAACAACGGTCCACTGATCATCACTAACCTTGGTGAGCCACCCCCCAGCGTTTACCATGGGCTCAATGGCTAACGTCATCCCCTTCCGCAGCACGGGACCTTGCCCCGGGGAGCCAAAATTGGGAATCTGGGGCTCTTCATGCATCTCTCGACCAATGCCATGTCCTGTATACTCCCTCACCACGGAAAAACCTCTGGATTCCGCATAGGCCTGGATAGCTGACGACACATCCCCTAAGTGGGCTCCAGTTCTTGCCCTGGCGATACCAGCCAAAAGAGCACCCTCTGCAGCTTCCATAAGCATCTTTGTCTCCGGGCTAACACCACCCACCCCCACAGTAATTGCAGCATCGCCTTGAAAGCCATCGACGATTGCCCCCACGTCCAACGACACTATCTCCCCTTCATGAATTACCCGTTCCCCAGGGATACCATGCACTACCTCGTTGTTCACCGAGACACAAAGATTAGCTGGAAATCCTCGATATCCCTTAAAGGAAGACCTGGCTCCATGTCTGGCCAACTCCCGGGCACAAATCGAGTCCAACTCCTCGGTCCTCATCCCAGGTCTGATTTCCTTAGCTAACGCTTGCAACACCCTCGATACGATCCTCCCTGCCCGTCGCATAATAGCAATCTCCTCAGGAGACTTGATAATTATACCCATTTCTCCCCTAGCAGAGCAACGCTAACAGTCCCTTGTTCACCTCTTCTATCGCCCTCTCGCCCTCTACTTCCACCAATCTTCCGCTCTGCTTATAGTAGTCAATCAGAGGGGCGGTTTGAGCAAAATACACCTCCAATCGCCTTTGAGCCGTTTCCACAGTATCATCCGAGCGTTGATAAAGCTCCCCGCCGCAAAGGTCGCACTTACCAGCCACCTTCGGCGGAGACGAGACCAGATGATACGGTGTCTGGCATTGCCTACAAATCCAGCGCCCGCTCAGACGCCGAAGAAGCTCCTCCTCGGAAACCTTAATATATATCGCCTTCTCAATGGTCTCCTCTCCCAATGTCTTATCCAAAGCCTGCGCCTGCTCAATAGTCCTGGGGAAACCATCCAGCACGAATCCCTGATCGGTCGCAGCAATACGTTCCAGGATCATCTTTATGGTGATGTCATCAGGAACAAGCAGCCCCTTTTCCATGTAAGACTTAGCCATCTTACCTAGTTCCGTACCTTCCTTCTCAGCCTGACGGAACAGATCGCCAGAAGCTATGTGCACCAAACCACTACTGTTGGAAAGCCTCTCTGCTTGCGTCCCCTTGCCTGAGCCTGGGGCACCCAAGAGAACTAACCGCAATTTGTCCCTCCCACTATCACCTGAGAAATCCTTCATAGCGGCGCATCAGGAGCTGCGCCTCCAGCTGCTTCATAGTATCCAGGGCCACGCCGACCATAATCAACAAGGCAGTACTCGAAAGCACCACCACCGCAACGCCAGTCAATTTCTCAGCGATGAAAGGCATTATGGCGACCATACCCAGGAAAAGGGCCCCGCCCCAGGTGATGCGAGTCACCACCTGGCTGAGATAGGTTTCAGTAGCCCGCCCGGGGCGTACCCCGGGTACAAACCCGCCCTGCCTCTGCAAAGTCCCCGCCAGATCCTGCTGCTCAAACATGACCATAGTATAGAAAAAGGCAAAGGCAATCACCAGAAGGAAATACACCAGCCAGTAACTCCAGTGGTCAGTCCATGTTTGAAAGAATTCAGCCACGCCCCCACTAAAGTAGCTGGCTGCAGTGGCAGGTAATAACACCAACGCCATAGCAAAAATAAGTGGTATCATCCCGGCGGTATTCACCCGCAGGGGTATATGGGTTGAACCGGACTGACGGTACATTCTCCTCCCCCGAAAGACACTCCTGGAGTAATGTACCGGAATACGTCGGTGTGCTTCAGTAAAGATGACTATGACTATCACTGTGACCAGGGCTAGAAGGACAAAAGCAATCAGCCCCTCCAGGTTCTCTCTTCTTGCCAGCTCGCCTCGACCCACCATATCTGGCAAACCAGCCACGATACCAGCGAAGATTATCATCGAAACGCCATTGCCGATGCCTCGCTCAGTGATAAGCTCGCCCAACCAGACCAGGAATACAGTACCCGCCGTCAGGGACAGAATTATCGTCGCTGTAGTCAACGCGTCTGCCCCGGTAATAGCAACAGTACCTTCAAACTCGCTCCGGCGTAGAAGCACCAGTTGTCCGTACCCCTGGAGGCCAGCCAGAGGCACCATAAGCCAATGCGTATAGAGGTTGATCTTGTTCCTTCCCGCCTCACCCTCTCTGGAAAGAGCTTGTAAGCGCGGGATGACCGGCACCAGCAACTGCATAATGATGGAGGCGGTAATGTAGGGGTAAACACCCATAGCCACAATGCTGAAGTTACGCATTGCCCCACCGCTGAACATGTCGAGCATGCCCAGCAACGGGTTTGCCTTAAAAACCTCCCCTAACACGTCAGCATCAACCCCAGGTAGGGGGACGTGGGCCACGAAGCGGAAGATGACGAAAATGCCTAAGGTGAACAGGATTCTGCGTCTCAAATCGGGCAAGCTGAAGGCATCTATCAATGCTTGAAGAAGGCGTGGTCTACCTTGCCTCTGTTGCACTTCGCCCCTCCTCCACGCTTCCTCCCGCTGCTTCAATCTTCTTCTTGGCAGCAGTCGAGAACTTGTCAGCTCTAATCACCAAGCCTCGGGTCAACTCACCCGCGCTCAAGACCTTCACCAGCTTTGTGGCTGATCTAATCAGTCCCACTTCAAGCAGCTTATCCCGATCCACCAGACTACCGGTCTCAAATATGTTCAGCCTGCCTAGATTAACAACAGAGTATTCCTTTCTGAAAATGTTGGTAAAACCCCGCTTCGTAGGCAAGCGCTTCACCAAGGGCAATTGCCCCCCCTCAAAGTACGCTGGAATCGCAGCACCACTGCGTGACTTCTGCCCCTTCATACCTCTTGTTGAATATCTGCCATGGCCGCTGCCTAGCCCACGGCCAACACGCTTTCTGCTGCGTTTTGATCCAGCAGCAGGTGCTAGATCATTCTGCCTTACCACTACTCCTCCACCTCCTCCAGTTTAACAAGATGTTCGACCTTGGCAACCATGCCACGAACTGAGGCAGTGTCGTCATGCTTTACCCTCTGATGCAGACGGTGCAGCCCCAAGGCTCTTATAGTCATCCTTTGGTCCCTAGCATAACCAATAGCACTTTTGGTCCAGGTAATGTATAGCTTTCTCACTTTGCTCATCGAACCTTAGCTAATTCGCTATGCTCTCCGCCTTGCTATCTCTTTCTCAGGTTCCTTCAACCGGCCCAGGGCGAGCATAGTCGCTTTTACCAGATTTATCGGATTAGAGCTGCCAAGAGATTTGGTAAGAATATCCTGTACACCAGCCACTCCAAGCACGGCGCGAATACTACCACCAGCAATAACCCCGGTACCGGGCGCTGCCGGCTTAAGCAAAACCTTGGCCGCTCCAAACTTAACTGTTATTTCGTGTGGAATCGTGGTTCCCGCCAGAGGTACAGTGATCAGGCTCTTCCTGGCAACGGCACCTGCCTTTTGAATCGCCTGGGAAACTTCCTTGGCTTTGCCCATCCCAATACCCACCTGCCCATTGCCATCGCCAACGGCTACCAAAGCATTGAAACTGAGATTCTTTCCTCCTTTGACCACCTTGGCAACGCGGTTCACGTTGATCAGCTTCTCGGTCAACTCTGCCTTAGGTTCTAATTCTTCTGCATTCATTGCTTCCCCAGACCTAAAACTCCAATCCTGTCTCCCTAGCCCCTTCAGCTAGAGCCTTAACTCGACCATGGTATTTGTATCCATGTCTATCAAAGACGACCTCTTTCACACCCTTGTCCATAGCCCGCTTGGCAACCAGTGAACCCACCAATGCCGCAACCTTCGTTTTCTCGTGCGCTTCGGGTCTCAACACCGGGTCAAGACTTGATGCAGCGGCCAAAGTATGAGATCCGGTATCATCTATGACCTGGGCGTAAACGTGCCTCGAGCTGCGAAAAACACATAACCTGGGTCTTGTTTTGTGAACAGCACAGCGTCGCCGTGACCTTCTAACCCGCCTAGCCATGATCTACCTCTTCTTCCCCGCGGCCCTACCAGCTTTGCCAGGTTTAAGGCGAACTTGCTCCCCAAAGTACCTAATGCCCTTACCCTTGTAAGCATCAGGGGGATGAATACGTCTAATTCTAGCGGCTACTCTGCCCACGGCTTCCTTGTCTATTCCGAAGACTCTTACTCTATTCGGTCCCTCTGCTGTCACAGATATGCCTGGAGGAGGTGGCACCTCTACCGGATGGGTGTAACCCACCTGAAGGACTATCTTATCACCCACACTCTGAACACGATAACCAACGCCGACAATTTCCAAGAACCGCTCAAAACCCTTGTCCACTCCCTCCACCATATTGGCCAAAAGACTACGGGTCAGCCCGTGCAGAGCCCGATACATTTTCTGATCGTTAGGACGAGAAACCACCAGGCTACCGTCTTTCAGAGTAATAGACATTGCGGCATGAAATGACCGATGTAACTCGCCCTTTGGCCCCTTCACAGTTACCTCGTTCTTTTGAATATCTACGGTTATACCCTGTGGCAATGGTATAGGCCGTTGCCCTACTCTAGACATCGTTGATCCGCCCGATTACTTTCGTCGAAGTTACCAAACATAGCATAGCAACTCGCCACCGAGGCGCTGTTTCCATGCCCGCTGCCCGGTCATTATCCCTTTGGAGGTGGAAAGGATGGCAATGCCCACGCCGCCATACACCCGTGGGATCTCTGACTTGCCCACATAAACCCGAAGTCCGGGCTTGCTCACCCGTTTCAATCCTGAAATAGCTGGCTCGCTCTGGTCAAAATACCTGAGGTGGAGCCTGATAACCCGGCCTGGCTTTCCCTTGAGTACCTCGTAGTTATCAATAAAGCTTTCCTCCTTGAGCACCTTGGTAATAGCAAGCTTCACCCTAGACCAAGGTACCAAGACAAACTCTTGCCTCACCATCTTAGCATTCCTTATTCTCGTCAGCATATCAGCAATAGGATCAGTAACCATCATAACCTACCAACTCGATTTTCTCACTCCAGCGATTTCCCCCTTGAGAGCTAGCTCTCGGAAGCAAATGCGGCAAAGGCCAAACTTGCGCATATAGGCACGCGGCCGGCCACATACCTGACACCGATTGTGCTGTTGAACTCTATACTTTGGAGGACGCTGTGATTTTATAATCTTCGATAGCTTGGCCAATTCTCTAACCTCTCATGAATGGCATTCCCAACAGTTCCAATAACCGCCTGCCTTCCTCATCCGAAGAGGCAGTGGTCACAATGGTAACCTCAAGCCCACGGGGTTTATCCACCTTATCGTAATCAATTTCGGGGAAAACCAACTGATCCTTCATACCTAGAGTATAGTCCCCCCTACCGTCGAAGGAATTTCTTTGAACACCGCGGAAATCCCTGATGCGCGGTATAACAGCATTGACCAGCCTGTCCAGAAACTCGTACATGCGTCTGCCTCGCAATGTCACCATCATCCCAATAGGCATACCAGCTCTCAACTTGAAACTAGCGATGGACTTCTTGGCCCGAGTAATCACCGCGTGTTGCCCTGAGATAGCCGCCATGTCACTTTGAGCTGCTTCCAAAGCCTTTGGATTCTGAATCGCCTCTCCCAAACCAATGTTGATTACAATCTTTTCTAAGCGTGGTACCTGCATAAGATTGGCATAGTCAAATTCCTTCATCAAAGCAGGTACGACATCCTGGAGATACTTCTCCTTCAGTCTGGGTAAGGCTGGTCTTTCCATAGTTAGTCAATCACCTCATGACAGGAGGGGCAAACACGTACCTTTTTCCCCTCCAGCAAACGAAAGCCTACCCGGGAAGGCCGATTGCACCTGTCGCAGAGCAACATTACCTTGGATATATGAAGAGGAGCTTCTAGTTCGATAATGCCCGCCTGCCTAGCTCCAGTCCGAGCTCTGGCATGCCTCTTAATCATGTTGATGCCATCAACTGACAAACACTCCTTATCCGAGTGAACACGCCGCACCTTACCCTTCTTACCCTTGTCCTTGCCACTTATGACCATTACGGTATCGCCCTTGCGAATCTTCATCTGTCTACAACACCTCTGGGGCCAGGGAGATAATCCTGGTAAACTCCCTCTCCCGCAATTCCCTGGCTACCGGCCCAAAAATACGAGTGCCTCTGGGGTTGTTCTGCTCAGTAATAATCACAGCAGCATTATCATCAAATCTGATATATGAACCATCACGACGGCGATAAGATCGAGCAGTCCGTACTACGACTGCTCTGACTACTTCACCCTGCTTTACCATCCCCCTCGGAACCGCCTGTTTCACAGAAGCAATGATAATATCTCCTACCCTGGCATACCTACGCCTTGTGCCCCCAGGCACGTTAATACACATAATAATTTTGGCACCGCTATTATCGGCTACCTTGAGTCTGCTATAAGTCTGAATCATCGCTTTGAGTCTCCTCTACCCCCCCCTTCGACACTATTTCCTTCACACGCCAATGCTTAGTCTTAGAAAGAGGGCGGCTTTCAACGATCCTGACCACGTCTCCCACCCGACAAGCATTTCCTTCATCGTGAGCTTTTAGCTTAGCCCTAAGTCTCATAATCTTCCTATACAGAGGGTGGGGCCTCCGTGATTCCACGGCCACCACTACCGTTTTGTCCATCCCATCACTCACCACCTGGCCCACAAGAGTCTTACGTTTCCTCTCCATCAAATACCCTCATCAATCCTTTGAACACTGTATATGTTCACAGGAACCTTCCTGTACCGCAACGTTGTTCCCGGCTGCGATCTAGGCCTCAATCAGTTGCCTCTCTCGCATGATGGTCATCATTCTAGCAATATTCCTTTTCACCCGGGAAATCTCACGGTGATTTACTAGCTGCCTAGTAGCCAGGCGGAACCGGAGATTGAATAGCTCCCGACGCGCTTCCTCCAGTTGCTTTGCCAGTTCCTGATCACTAAGGGCCCGAATTTCATCCGCTCTCACTCCCCACTCCCCTTCCTTACAAACTGAGTTCTTATAGGGAGTTTGTGATCAGCAAGGCGCATCGCTTCTGCAGCCAACTCCTCACTAACGCCACTAATCTCAAAAAGCATCCTCCCTGGCTTTACCACCGCCACCCAGTGATCCGGGCTGCCCTTACCACTCCCCATCCGCGTCTCTGCCGGCTTCTTGGTAATTGGCCTATCAGGAAACACACGAATCCATATCTTGACTCCACGGCGAAGGTAGTGAACAATAGCGCGACGCGCCGCTTCAATCTGCCTGGCGGTCATCCAGACACTTCCCAATGCTTGAAGCCCAAATTCGCCAAACACAATGCTATTCCCCGCCTGTGCTGTTCCTTTGAGCTTAAGTTTATGTTCCTTGCGGTGCTTCACCCTCTTCGGCTGTAGCATTTTCTCCTACCTCGCTAATATCAATCGCTTGCTCCGGTGCTTTGCCCTCTTCGGCCGTAGCATCTTCTCCTACCTCGCCAATATCAATCGCTTGCTCCGGTGCTTCACTCTCTTCGGCTGTAGCATCGCCTCCTACCTCTTCAATCGCTTGCTCCGGTGCTTCACCCTCTTCGGCTGTAGCATCGCCTCCTACCTCTTCAATCGCTTGCTCCGGTGCTTCACCCTCTTCGCCTGGCAGTTCCCCTTCAGCTACCGCCGCAACAGGCTCAGGGATTTCCATCTCTGCCTCCGCACGCTCAGGAAGCACATCGCCTCTATAGATCCAGGTCTTCACTCCAATGCGCCCCAGCAGCGTACGTGCCTCGCAAAGCCCATAATCGATGTCAGCGCGCAAAGTATGCAAGGGTACCCTGCCTTCATGGAAGGTCGCTTTGCGGGCGATTTCAGCCCCACCAAGCCTCCCCGAAACCATTATCTTCACCCCCTTGGCACCAGCCTGCATGGTACGAGATATTGCCCGCCTCATAGCCCGGCGATAAGCAACCTGATGCTCAATCTGATTGGCTACACTCCTGGCCACAAGATAGGCATCAAGCTCAGGCTCGCGAACCTCCTGTATATTGAGTCGAACTTTTTTCCCACACATGCTCTCCAGCGAGCGCCTCAACTCATCTACTCTCTGTCCTCCCCGGCCAATCATAATTCCAGGTCTGGCAGTGTAGGCAGTTATAACCACTTCCTTTGCCCAGCGTTCGATATCCAACTTAGAAATGCCCGCTTCGCCGCCCCTCAATTCAATCAACTTGCGAATGCGAATATCCTCCTGGACAAACTCGGCATAATTCTTGCCAGCATACCACTTTGAACGCCAGTCATTAATAACGCCAATCCTGAACCCTATGGGATGAACCTTCTGCCCCAATTATTCCTCCGTATCCACAATAGCAGTGATATGGCTTGTGTGCCTGAGAATAGGGCTTACACGCCCACGAGCCTGGGCGCGGATCCTTTTTAGGGTAGCCCCTTGCTCAATAAAGAGACCAACAATCTTCAGATCTGACGCAGACACCTGATGATTATTCTCCGCGTTAGCCGCTGCCGATTTTACTACCTTGGCTATTGCCCGGGCTGACGGAGTAGTGTAGAAATCAAGAAGAGCCAATGCTTCCTCCACCTTTTGCCCTCGTACTACCTCGGCCACCAAACCCAATTTCCGAGAAGAGATGCCAACATATTTAGCTACTGCCTTAACCCTCATAACTTCCTCCTCGGGACACTTCTTTCCGATCTAGCCACATGCCCTCTGAACGTCCGAGTGGGAGCAAACTCGCCCAACCTATGTCCCACCATGTTCTCGGTGATGAAGATAGGCACATGCCTCCTTCCATCGTGCACAGCAATAGTGTGCCCCACCATCTCAGGAACGACGCAGGAAGCACGGGACCACGTCTTTATCACTGTTTTCTCTCCCGCTGCGTTGACCGCCTCGACCTTCTTCATAAGCTTGGCATCAACAAATGGACCTTTCTTGACAGACCTTCCCATTATGCTAGTTTCTCCGTTTGACGATCATCTTATCGCTTGATTTGTTCCTCCGGGTTTTGTAACCCAAAGCTGGTTTGCCCCATGGAGTCTTAGGATTCATTCCCCGAGGGGATCTGCCCTCTCCTCCGCCATGTGGGTGATCGCGTGGGCTCATTGCTGAACCTCGTACTGTTGGTCGCCGCCCCAACCACCTGTTGCGTCCTGCCTTACCCAGAGTTATGTTCTGATGATCCAAATTGCCCACCTGACCAATGGTAGCCATACAAACGCTCCGAATCCTGCGCAGTTCATCAGAGGGCAACTTCACTAGAGTGTAATCGCTCTCTCGCCCCATAATCTGGGCAGCAGCTCCAGCACTGCGTACTATCTGCCCTCCCCTGCCTGGCTGAAGCTCAATATTGTGGACCATCGTACCGGCAGGGATCTGCTGTAAAGGCAGAGCATTGCCTACCTTCACCTCAGCACCGGGGCCTGAGGAGATGATATCCCCAACCGCCAAACCCAACGGCGCAATGATATAACGCCTTTCTCCGTCGGCATACTGAGTCAATGCGATGCGAGAGGAACGATTGGGATCGTACTCAATGGCCAGCACTTCGCCAGGAATACCAATTTTGTCACGCTTGAAATCAATAAGGCGAAGCATCCGCTTGGCCCCACCACCACGATGACGCACCGTTATCCTGCCTTGATTATTGCGCCCTGCCTTCCTTTTCAGGGGCAAAAGCAAAGACTTCTCCGGCCTTTTCTTGGTAATCTCCTCAAAGGTATACCCGGTCATACCTCGTCTACCTGGAGAAGTAGGTTTATGTACTTTCAGTGCCATCGTTACACGCCCTCGAAGAACTCAATTTTTTGCCCTGCCTGCAGAGTAACGACCGCTTTTCTCCAAGACGGCGTCTGCACCTGACGTCTTCCCACTCTTCTCGTCTTGCCAGGAACAGTCATAATGTTCACCCCCATCACCCTAACCTTTAAAGCCTTCTCCACTGCTTCCTTAACCTGTTGTCTATTGGCCTTTGCCGCCACTTCAAAGGTGTATTTGCCCCGCTCATGAAGAACAGTGCTCTTCTCGGTAATCACCGGGCGGCGTAACACCTCATAAACATCCATTGCCTAATTCAACCCTACAGTCAAGCGTTGACTCCTACCCCAAATCTCCTCCACCCGACGCAAGCCGTCCGTGGTAATCACCAAGGACTTGTAAGAAAGGAGGTCTACGACATTAAGTAAAGCAGCCGGCAGGGTTCTCATTCGTGGCAAATTACGAGCAGCTTTTATTACATTCACCTCCGGCTGAGCAGTGACAATAAGTGCTGAACGATTTGCCCCGAGTGCCTTCAGTATGCTCGCCATCTCCGCCGTCTTAGGCCCTGTAAGCCCAAACCGATCCACGATCACCATCTCTCCTGAAGAGGCTTTGGCCGAGAGGACACATCTCAACGCCAAGCGGCGCATTTTCTTGGGCATCTGCTGCCTGTAGCTCCTGGGATGGGGGCCAAAGGTTATTCCCCCGCCCCTGAGAAGCGGTGCCCGCCTACTTCCTCGTCGTGCCCGTCCGGTACCCTTCTGCCGAAACAGCTTCCTGGTGCTTCCAGAAACCTCTCCCCTGGTCTTGGTTGCCGCTGTCCCCAGGCGTGCATTGGCCAATTGCCTCACCATCGCCTGATGCACCACAGTCTCATTAAAGGGTACAGCAAAAATATCATCCCGAATTTCGACGTTATCAACAACCTTACCTGAGACATTGCGAACTTGGAGTTGCATTACCGCCGCATACCTCTACTCGATTTCTTGATAAGTAAGAGCCCATTCATGGCACCGGGCACCGCGCCTTTGATTAACAGAAGATTTCGATCTGCATCCGCCTGCACTACCTTCAGATTACACACCGTTACCCGACTATTCCCCATATGCCCTGCCATCCGTGTCCCCTTAAACACTCTCCCTGGATAGGTAGTGCCACCAATAGAACCAGGAGCACGATGGCGATCTGATTGGCCATGAGTCTTAGGTCCCCCAGCAAAGTGATGTCGCTTTATTACTCCGGCAAAGCCTCTACCCTTCGATATCCCGGTAATGTCAATCTTGTCGCCACTTTTGAAGATACCCACATCTACCCGCTGCCCCACCTCAGCAGAGTCGGGGTCATCAACTCTAAATTCCCTGAGGTATTTGAGCTGGCGGCCTACACCTTTAAGATGCCCCTTTTCCGGAGCATTGAGCCGCTTGGTTTCACCAAAGCCGAGCTGCACTGCATTGTAGCCCTCCTTGGATTGGCTCTTCACCTGGGAAACGAAAGCAGGACCAGCCTCGACCGCAGTTACCGCCTGCAGGTCTCCACGCTCGTCGAATACTTGGGTCATGCCTAGTTTCCGACCCAGAATCCAGTCAATCTCCACCGTCATTACAGCTTTATCTCCACGTCTACTCCCGAGGGCAAATTCAACCGAGTCAGAGATTCGATAGTCTTGGACGTTGGATCAAGAATGTCTATAAGACGCTTATGAGTCCGAATCTCGAACTGCTCCCTTGAGTCCTTATCAATGAAAGGAGAGCGAATAACACAGAACTTCTGAATCCGCGTGGGCAGAGGTATGGGCCCAGCTACTCGGGCTCCAGTCTGCTCCGCTGTCTCTGTAATCTGCATCGCCGACTGGTCCAATATCTTGTGGTCAAAAGATCTCAGCTTAATACGAATCTTTTGCTTGGGCATGTTACAGTACCCTTCCTGTAGACTTAATAATCTGATCCAGCAAAGCTGGAGGCAGCTCCTGGTAATGGTGAAACTCCATCGAGTGTGTAGCCCTACCCTGACTCAAGGATCGGAGTGTGGTGGCATAGCCAAAAGTCTCTCCTAAAGGAATCAACGCATGAACCACCTTGGTATCTCCCTGGACCCCAATGCCCTCAACATCTGCCCTTCGGGCGTCGATGTCTCCCAGTATGTCACCCAAAAACTGCTCCGGGGTGTATATATCCAATTTCATAATCGGTTCAAGAAGAGTAGGTTTAGCTCGATTTACCGCCTCTGTCAAACCAATTGAGCCTGCCATCTTAAAAGCAATATCAGAAGAGTCGACCTCATGGAAACCGCCATCATACAAGGTAACCTTAATGTCAACTATAGGATAATTGGCCAGCACGCCCCTTGCCAAAGCCTCCTTTACACCTGCCTCCACAGCCGGGATAAATTCCCTGGGTATAGCCGCTCCCCGAATCTGGTTGACGAAGGTAAAACCACTACCCCTTTCCCCTGGTTCCACTTTGAGCATGACGTGACCGTATTGGCCCCGCCCTCCAAACTGTTTTATGAACCTCCCCTCGGCCTTCGCTGGTTGAGTAACCGTCTCCTTATAAGCCACCTGTGGTTTGCCTGTCCTTGATTCAACCTTAAACTCGCTCCGCAGGCGCTCTAACAGAACCTCCAGATGAAGCTCCCCCATGCCTGAGATCACGGTCTGACCGGTCTCCCCGTCATAATGGGTCTCAAAAGTGGGGTCCTCTTCTGTCAGTTTCCCCAACCCACTCCCTATCCTGTCCTGGTCAGATTTGGTCTTGGGCTCGATCGCTACCGAGATTACCGGCTGAGGAAAACGAATAGCTTCGAGCAGAATAGGCTTCGAGGGGTCACACAATGTGTCGCCGGTAAACGTGCTTTTCAAACCCAGAGCGGCAGCGATCCCACCGGCCTCAACCTCATCCACCTCCTCCCGGTGATTGGCATGCATTCGCAGTAATCTGCCCAGGCGCTCCTTCCGTCCCTTGGCAGAATTGAATACTTGCGCTTTAGCTTTCACTTTCCCGGAGTAAACTCTGATATACACCAGTCTGCCAACGAAGGGGTCAGTAACCACCTTAAAGGCTAGAGCGCAGAAAGGTGCCACTTCACTAGCTGGACGGGTGACTATCCGGCCTGTTCTGGCGTCTATGCCTTCAACCGGCGGCACATCTAATGGAGAAGGTAGATAATTCACTATAGCGTCAAGTAGTGGCTGAATACCCTTGTTTCTCAAGGCGCTGCCACAAAGAACAGGTACAAGCTTGTTGGCTATGCACGCCCTCCGCAAAGCCGCCTTGATCTCCGAAGCAGTGAGAGTGTGCCCATCTAAATAGGCGCTCATGAACCGCTCATCCTCTTCCGCCAGGCTTTCCAGCAGAAGCTCCCGCTGCTCCCGAGCCTGGTCCTCATAATCCCGGGGAATATCCATTTCAACAGGCCACGAATCGATATCGTCTGAGAAAATCCAGGCTTTGTTCTCAATCAAATCGACAATTCCCTCATAGGACTTCTCCACCCCCACAGGCAACTGAACAGGCACTGCCTTGGCATGGAGAAGCTCCTTTATCATGTTCACCGTGCGATGGAAATCAGCACCCAGCCTGTCCATCTTGTTCACGAAACAAATCCTGGGAACGTGGTACCCATCGGCTTGACGCCATACGGTTTCTGACTGCGGTTCAACGCCGGCCACCGCATCGAGGACTACCACCCCTCCGTCAAGTACCCGCAGACTCCGTTCTACTTCAGCAGTGAAATCCACGTGACCGGGAGTATCAATAATGTTGATACTGTGCCCCAGCCAGCCGCAGGTGGTAGCTGCAGCAGTGATGGTGATCCCTCGCTGGCGTTCCTGCTCCATCCAGTCCATCACCGCCGTCCCCTCATCCACTTCCCCTACCTTGTAGGTGCGACCAGTGTGATAGAGAATCCTCTCGGTAACGGTAGTCTTACCGGCATCTATGTGAGCAATTATTCCAATATTCCTTATCTGGTGCAAACGTAAAACTTCAGACATTTGCCCCGCCTCCACCCCGAGCATCTCCAAATCAGGATAGGCAACTGATGTAGTAGGGGATTCGGTAACCGACGACTGCTTTACCATCGAAAGTGCGCAAAGGCTTTGTTTGCCTCAGCCATTTTATGAGTTTCTTCGCGCTTCTTGATTGTCGCTCCCTGACCCCGAACAGCATCCACAATCTCAGCAGCGAGCTTTTCCGCCATTGATTTGCCACTTCGGACTCTGGCTGAAGCCAGTAGCCAGCGTATCGCCAGGACACTACCCCGATCACCCTTGACTTCCACGGGTACCTGATAGGTAGCCCCAGCAACCCGACGCGGCTTGACCTGAAGGAGCGGCGTAGCATTCCTAACCGCCTGCTCCAGGGCATCAACCGGGGACCTTTTCAACTGCTCAGATGCAAGGTCAAGGGCAATATATACAATCTTTTCAGCTTTGCTTTTCTTGCCCCATCTCATTACTTTGTGAACAACCCTAGTCACCAACTGACTGCCATATCTGGCGTCAGGCAGTACCTCTCTCTTTTCTACCTTACCCCTCCTGGGCATTTGTCAACCTCCAAAATCACAAAAAAAGACTCGGGCACCTTCTTCGCCGCTACTTACCCTCCACCCAGCCAATCCAGAAGATCCTAAGCTCCCGAGCCCTTGACTCGCTTTGCTCCGTATCTACTGCGCCCTTGCCGACGATCAATCACACCGCCGGTATCCAGGGTGCCCCGCACAATGTGATAGCGCACCCCAGGCAGGTCTTTTACCCTACCACCCTCAATGAGAACCACAGAATGTTCTTGTAGATTATGTCCCTCACCAGGGATATAGGCTGTTACCTCCATGCCATTGGTCAGCCGCACTCGAGCAACCTTACGCAGGGCAGAATTGGGTTTCTTAGGGGTCATGGTCTTCACCTGAACGCAAACGCCTCTCTTCTGTGGAGACCTGGTTTCTGTCACCCGGCGTTTGAGCGAATTAAAGCCTCGACACAAGGCTGGAACCTTGGTGCCCCTGCTGGCTGCCCTGCGCCCATGCCGGACAAGCTGGTTAACCGTAGGCATTCCTTCTTCTCACATCCCTCTCTGAGACGCCAAGCTAGGACTTTACCATTTATCAAAACAAAAGTCAAGCTACTATACTCGTCCGTCCCGGCCGCTGCGTTCTGGATCTCTCTTCTTTGTCACCAGGTAGCCGTTCCGACAAAATGTCATCCAGGGAAATAGCCGCCGGCGGCGGCAGAACCACATAATTTTTGAGGTTTTTGACAGATCGCTCACAATCGTTCAAGAGGAGCCGAAGCCTGTGCCTTAACAATGGCCGATTTGAAGACCCCTCCACCTTATCTAGGATAACCTCAGCTTGCTCTATTTCCTGGCAACGTTTCTCTTCACCTGTATAGAGACTTGACAAGCATCTCACACTGGTATAATCTGACATGAGTGGGAAAATCAGATAAGTTGCCACCTCAACCACGAATAGTTGAGCTTGCGCCTGAGGACTTCTCACGTGAGAAGTCCTTGAGTAAGAGCACACCCGGCACCAAGAGAGCTACCACAATTACCCGAAGTATTTTCATCAGGGCCCCTGCTGAGTGCTGCTTTGATCTCATAACCAAGCAACTTGAGGAGACCCCTGCATGGGATCCCACCATTATGTGGGTCAATCCTATCTCGCAAAAACACGTCCGTGTTGGCTCCATGAGCCGCGTCACCTTCAGCCTTGACGGTACCACAGAAGAGGCGGTAGCAATGATACGCTCCTTCCGCCCCAATAGGGCCATACTGTGGACCTCCAATCACAGCACTCAGCTACAAGAAGAGTGGCAGCTTCAGCCTGAGTCCAATGGTACGGTGGTCAGTGTTACTCTAGGCTACAACCCCACTCGTTGGCTTCTCGGACGGCTAACTGACAAGATGGTCATGAGGAACAAGGTTGAGAAAGCCGTTTCCGAAATGCTGGACAGGCTCAGGGCAGCTGCCGAGTGCCCACAAGAAGGTTGAAGCAGCAGCCAGGAACCTGGAAAGACACCTAGAAGCCCCCCGGATTCATTGGAAGTCTCCCGCCGGGGCCTCGCGTGTCATTGAACGGACCGTTCCGGTCAGGGTGAGCCGGCTAGTAGTCCTGGACTGATGAACCAATGGCGGGTAAACTCTTCGGCCAGAAGGGCACTATCAGATCTGGCGACCGATAGCTGCCCCCTCAGCAATAGCTTCCAGAGCCTTAGACGGCTCCTTTGCATCCCCAATTACATAGACCTCAGCCGCTTTGTCTTTTATGGCCACAGACAGCTCATTAACTGATTTTGCCCCCGTGGCCAGAACAATGTTATCCATGCCACGGATGGTCTCTTCCCTGCCATCCTTAATAAACACCAGACCGTCTTCAAGGATCTCCTTCACTTGGGCTGAAGTAATGACATCCACCTTGCCACAGGTCAGCCTCTCGACGAGGAAGTCCTTGTTCCAAATTGGCATATCTAAAGCTATATCGGGTAACATCTCCACCAGGGTAACTGTACTGGCACCCCGCTCTCTGGCATAATCGGCAGTCTCAGCACCAACCATGCCCCCACCAATAATTATGACTTTGTTACCCACATGACGTAGCAGCGTTTCGTCAAACTCATAAAGTGCCACCTTACCCGCCAGTACGTCATGAGCAGTGGCCACTCTCGGCCCATTCACTCCAGGGATAGGAGGCATAAAGGGAGTAGAGCCAGTAGCCACGATAACCACATCGGGCTTGAGCCGATCCACCAACTCCGGCGTAACCTCTTTGCCCAGTTCCACTTTGACGCCGGCTTTTTTGACCTGGGTAGAGAGGTATTTGGTGAGTTTAGCCAGCTCCTGCTTTGCCGGAGGCATAGCTGCCAGGTTGAATTGGCCTCCGAGCCTATCTGCCCTCTCATAGAGGATAACCTGGTGTCCCCTGAGGGCGCTGACCCGAGCTGCCTCCATTCCAGCCAGCCCGCCGCCAGCCACCAGGACTTTCTTGGGTTTTTCCGCTGGTACCAGAGCCATGTCTTTGGTCTTTCCAAGAGTGGGATTGACCACACAAGCGGCTGGTTGTAGTTCCAGCGTTTTTGCCAAGCAGACGTTACAATAGATGCAGGGGACGATATCCTCAAAGCTACCCGCTGCCGCCTTCTTGGGCCAGTCAGGATCAGCGATAAGCGCCCGGGCCATAGCTATAAAGTCAGCCTTTCCTGCCTCAAGAATCTCGTCAGCTATCACAGGATCAGGGATTCGGCCTACGGCGATCACCGGGACATCTACAACCTTCTTGACTGCCTCTGCCAGGGGCACATTTAGAGCATAGGGCAGGCCGTGAGGAGGAACAATCCACTGCATAGCTTCGTAGCAACCTCTGCTGACGTGAAGAGCATCTACGCCCGCCTCAGCCAGGATCGGTGCCACCAGAGTGGCTTCGTGAATAGTATGTCCTCCAAAGACCATCTCCTCCCCGACCATTCGGAAAATCAAAGGATAGTCCTGTCCCAGTTCCCTCCTGATCCTCTTTATGATGTCTATGGGGAATTTCAGCCGGTTCTCCAGGCTGCCTCCATACTCGTCGCTTCGCTTATTGGAATAGTGGGATATGAACTGAGCCAGCAGATAGCCATGAGTCCCATGTAGCTCTATGCCATCGCACCCTGCTTCCATGGCTCGTCGCGCCGCCTGACCAAATTTCTCTACCAGCTCCTCTATCTCCTCGACCGTGAGCTCTCTAGGGGTCTCCTTACACACAGGGCAGGGAAGGGCAGAAGGAGCTACTATATCACCTACCAGGTATGAACCGGTTTGCCTCCCAGCATGGTGCAGTTGTGCAATAAGCTTGCCTCCATGCCCATGAACCACGTCGGCGAGATGTTTCCAGCCCGGGATGAATTTATCATCCCAAAGTCCCGGAACCCCAGGACACGATCTGCCAATAGGTTCAACGGCAACTATCCCGACCGTTATCATCCCCACCCCTCCTTTAGCCAGAGCTCCGTAGAAGTCAAAATCCATATCAGTGAGAGTGCTATCGGGGGCTTCGTAGAGAATACCCGCGGCAGCGTATACAATGCGGTTCTTCACCTCCATAGATCCAATCCTAGCCGGGGTGAACAATTTCCTGAGGGCCTTCACTCTCTCACCTCCTGCACCTTATGGGGTTGCGAGGCTGGCTCCCACTCCGTTCCCAGCACTCTATCATTACTTTTGCATGAAAACGCTCATCAGAATACGGCCTCGATATAGGGCATGATATACACGTCGAGGATACGCCGTTTCATCTGCGCTTCGTCACCAGCATAGCGAGTCAGGTCTCTCCTCGCACGCTCTTTGATTGACTGACCGATAACAGAGCTCCTCCACAATTCCTCGTACCTCTTAAGGAAAGCTGCTGAAGGGTCGCCCTCCCCTATGGCATCAGCAGCCACGCCAGCTGCTATGCTGCCCGATATCATGGCAGTATGTATCCCGAGCCCGGTAGCTGTGGCCTCGAAGCAGGCGGCGTCGCCGACAATCATTATGCCGTTTCCGTATGTGCGGTCATTTCCCTTCAGATCCATATCAAGACCAGCGTAAATGGGATAGGGCCGCCACATTCGACACCTCAATTTCGCTTTGCCAAACCGTTCTTTCCAGTAGTCGTGCTGGAAGAACTGCTCGTAGAGCTGGTCATAGTTTATCCTCTTTCTCGCTACATGGCTGAGAACCGTGCCCATGCCGAAGTGGAAGCTTCCGTTATAGGGACCAACTCCGAAATAGCCAACGATACCGTGTGGCGAAAGCATCTCCCCAGCCGGGTCCCACCATATCATTGCGTTGTCACCTTCAAGCGCCTTGTCGAGGTCCTCCTTGGAGGGCATCACAAAGTCCAGCCACAGGCCATGCATAATATCCTCAGCAGCAATCTTCTTTCGGATTCCAGCCTTTATCCCGATAAGCGACCACATTCCGTCGGCCGCAATTACTATGTCAGACCTTATCTCCTCACCAGCGTCGGTGAGGATTCCATTTATGAAGCCCTTCGCCTTTATCACATCGGTCGCCACAGTCGAGGTCATCAGCTTGGCTCCTGCCTTCACCGCCTGTTCTGCCATCCAGGTAATGAAGGGGCGGCAATATATGGTATAACTGTCTGGCACCTGATGCTGCACCTTAACCGTTGTTTGAACCTGGCCGTGCTTCAGGAAATGGGTGATAAAGCCAGTTACGGGCTGCACCAGCGGGCCTTCCATTAACCAGGGCAACTCCTGAAACACCATGGTGCTCATGCCTGCTCCTGAGATGACCTTCTCGCCCGGAACCTCGGTCCTTTCTACTATCAGGGCATCAAGGCCTTTCTCTGCCGCCACCTTCCCCGCCACGCAACCAGCAAAACTTCCTCCCACTATGACTACGTCGTATTTTTGTTTTGCCATCTGGACACCTCCTTTCGGCTGCTTGCTGCAAAACGAACTATGAACTACAATGACCAAGACGACCCATCAAATCAGAACCACTATCTGCAAAATGGCCACTTTCTCACACTATACGCTGCCCTTTTCCATGTGCCAGAGGTAAGGGTGCTCCTGTAAATGAACGCGGTGTAAGTAGAAGTAGCTAGGAGGTGTTCATGGCGCGAACCGAGTTCCCGTTCCTGGTGCAGGTGGCCTTTGCTGTTGCGGGCCTGGACGCATCGCCCGAGATCCAACCCTTCAACTGGCCTGTTATCGCTTGTTTCCTTATCCGTACTCCACCTTCATTCCTGTTCCGCCTTTAGGCCACGAGAATTCTATGGCATTCTCGGGGCAGACATACCAGCAGGCGCCACACTCCTGGCATGTCTCATAGGTTAGTATTATTGCTTTTCCATTTCGAATCCCGATGCAGTCCCCAAAGCAACTAATAACGCAGTCGCCGCAACCATCGCAACGATCGTGGTCTATCTTGATGAAGTCGCCCGTACCCGGCACCCACTGTGTACCCAGTACCTTGTCCTTCTGTAGCATGATAACCTCCTTCAAAATACCGCGGTCAAACCAGGCATAATCGCTACATCGAGGATATGCCGTTTCATCTCGGCCTCGTCACCCGCCCAGCGTGTCAGGTCCCTCCTGCTGCGCTCATTGATGGCATCATAGATGAGGGAGCTCTTCCACATCTCCTCATACCTCTTCAGAAAGGCATCCGATGTGTCTCCCTTCGATATGGCATCGGCGGCTACCTCAGCGGCCATATTGCCCGATAGCATGGCAGTATGTATTCCCATCCCGGTACCTGTGGGCTCAAAACCAGCGGCATCGCCGATAACCATTATGCCATTTCCGGTGGTACGGTCATTACCTTTCATATCCCTCTCGAGGCCGCAGTACAGGGGATAAGGTCGCCACATTCGAGTCCTCAACTTCGCTTTGCCGAAGTGCTCCTTCCAGTAGTCATGACGGAAGAACCGCTGGTAGAGCTGGTCAAAGTTTACCCTCTTCTCCACTATATAGGGCATGGCCATGCCCATGCCAAAGTGGAAGCTTGTCTTGTAGGCAGCTACCCCGAAAAAGCCAACTACACCATGCGTGCCAACCATCTCCCCGGCTGGATCCCACCAGCTCATGCCCCCGTATGTCTCATTCCCCCCAAGCGCTTCATCGAGGTCTTCTTTGGAGGGCATCTCGAAGTCGTACCACACGCCATTGAAAATATCCTCAGCAGCAAACTTCTTCCGGATTCCGGCCTTTATCCCGATGAGTGACCACATTCCGTCGGCGGCGATCAATATGTCAGATCGTATCTCCTCACCAGCGTCCGTAACGATTCCCTTTACGAATCCCTTTTCCTTTATAACATCGGTGGCAACGGTGGAGGTCAAGAGCTTGGCTCCTGCCTTCACCGCCTGTTCTGCCATCCAGGTGATGAAGGGACGGCAATACAGGGTGTAAGCTCCAGGGAAAGGCAGCACCATTAGATTCGATGTTTGCACCTGGCCATTCTTTAGAAAATGATTCCATCCCCCATGGATGGGGCGCTCCACCGGGCCTTCCATTAACCAGGGCAAATGCTGAAAGATCACCGTGCTCAAGGCTGCCCCTGAGATGACCTTCTCGCCCGGAACCGAGCTCCTCTCGACTATCAGAGTGTTGAGGCCCTTTTCTGCGGCCACTTTCCCCGCCACGCAACCGCCAAAACTCCCCCCCACTATGACTACATCGTATTTTTGGTTGGCCATACGCCCACCTCCTTCGGATTACTTGCTGCAAAGCGGACTATTAGCCACGGTATCCGGGGCGACTCAAGAAACCACGACGGCTACTACCAAACAGCTATACTCTTACGAAGATACGCCTGCCTGTTTAGTCTATTACTATAGGCAGCCAGCCGCTGAGCCTTACCAGATCCTCTGCCTCAGCGCTCCATTGGAAAACCTGCATGTGGTCTATCAGATACCTTTTTGTCTCGCTGAAGCCCCACTCCGGGTATCCCTCCCAGGCTGTCTTATACTTGACAGCCGCGTCATAGAAGGCTTGACCATCAAAATTCTCAGCGCCCACCTCTTCAACTGCCTCCCTTAAGACTTCAAACATAGCATAGACGTTATGAAACCCACCTTGGTAACCGTTACCCTCACGAATTATATCCTCAGCTTCCCCAGCGCGGTATCTATAGAGCACCTCTTTGACCAGATCCTGCATCGGCGACTGTTCAGTCCACCACCCAGCGATACTCGTGCTCAACCATCCGTCAAGGACATCCCAGCCCAACATGTCGATCAGGAAACCTCGCAAAGTGAGTCCAGAGGAGATGCTTATCATGGTGGTGGTATGACCGGCGGCTCGATACTTCTTGACGAAGTTGCCAAGCGGTGTGCCAGTAATGGGCCCGTGTATATAGTCACACTCTTTCAAGCTATCCACCTCGCCTCCCCAGGTGAGGGTGCCCAAGGGAACCAGGTAGCCGCCACCCCACTCGAATTGATCCGGGTGGTCCTGGCAGTATTCCTCCATCGCCTGCAAAATGCCTTGGGAGGTGGGTTCATTCCAACCCGTAAAGCCAATCCTGGGGACACGGCTGGCATCATCCCAATGTTTCTCGCTGATCCATTTCAGGAGGGCCTTTATTTCATAGGGGGAAGGAACGCTGAACCAAAACGCCCATCCGGGCGGATCTAGAAGGTCGAGGTTACCGCTTAGGGTAGCCAGCGGGACCTTGTCTTTCTCGGCGAAAGGCTTCAGTATCTGCCCGGTGGCACCAACCAGAGTAATCACTACCTCCGCCCCGCGCTCTCTCAACCAGTCATAGCCAGGTATGTCCCGGGCCGGGTCAGCCCTCCCATCGAAGGTGACTATGTCTATCTCCACCCCGGGGATAATGTCCTCGTCGTTATGGTACCTGGCTACGTCCTCCACCATATAGTTGAGGGTGCGAACCATGTTCCCCGCCGGTCCTGTAAGATCGGTGATGAAGCCTACGGCGATAGTCACCTTTCCGCTTGAGGGACCGCCACAACCCAGGCAAAGTACAGCTAGTAGGGTCAAGGCCAGAAAACACGCTAGTGCCCTTCGCCATATCAGGTCCATTTCTTACCCCCCTTCCTGACGCCGGAACCTGAGACCAGTCCTGAATATCCCCTTAAAGGCGTCTACCAGGTAAGCCGGATAGTCGTACGGATATCTCTGATAGGAGCGTCGGGTAGCAGTAGCCTAACATAGCCCCCATAGGTTGTCAAATCGCTGGCTTGACAGCCCGTGATGGCACGTGTACCATCGTGTTGATACTCATATACGACGAATCGGAATTACCTGTTGACAACCTTACTACAAGCTGAAACCTGGAGTCCAGTCAAAACTATCGAGCTTCCCATCGCTTATTGATGTGTCCTGTTGCGCCAGCTAGTGGAAATTGCCCATACTTTCAAGCTGGTGGAGTTGGGGCGAACTTTGCTAGCGAGGAGGTGATTTGTGTCCGATCAAGTGAGAACGGTGAAAGACATACCCGGGGTAGAGTGGGTACCGGGCACCGGCGATTTCATAAGGGTGGAGCCGGAACGGTGTACCGGCTGCGGCGATTGCGCCAGGGTATGTTTCGGGGAATGCTACGAAATCAGACAAGGGGTAGCCCAGGTGAGAAGCCTGGATAGGTGCATGGAATGTGGCTATTGCTGGTACATCTGCCCTAGCGATGCCATCGAATTCTCCCTGCCCAGGGGTGGGACAGGGTACAGAACCAACTGGGGATGAAATGGCCGTGTCCGTAGATACAGCTTGGCGTTAGCCGCTGTTACACCGCCAGAAGTAGGAGGTCTACCATGCCAGAGTATGATGTGATTGTTGTTGGCGCCGGTTTTGCCGGGCCTGTGGCGGCCAAGAAGTGCGCTGAAGCCGGCCTCAGAACCCTATTGCTGGAGAGGGCCGCCCAACCAGGGCATAAGGTTATCTCCAGTTGCCTCGTGCCTATAACTGGATTCTTGCTCGGGCCGTCGTGGCTAAGGGAAGAGAATCCGCCACTGGAAAGGGCTGGCTATGGTGTAGCCGTCCATTATGTCAAAGGGGGAGAGGTATTCCTGACTGTCAAGACCGAACTCGCCATGCCCATGGGCTACATGATCTACTGCCGCCCCTTCTGCACCTGGGAAGCCGAGAAGGCGGTTCAGGCTGGAGCTGAGCTGAGGACATCAACCGCGGCTGTGGATGTAACAAAGGACGGCCGCCGGATAACCGGCGTTGTCACGGACGAGGGGGAGAGGCTGGACTCCAGGGTCGTCATCGATGCCGAAGGCTCGGAGAACCTTCTCGCCATCAAGGCAGGTATACGGAGGAAATTCCCACCCGAATCCATTGAGCTTTGCCTTCTCTACGATTTCGAGATGCCTCAGGCTGACATCGAGGACGTAACCGGGGGCGATCTGGAGTTCTACTGGGCGATGCCTGATGAGGAGATTCATGCGCCACCAGGCGAAGGCACCTTGGGGGTATATGTCTTCCCCTACCGGCAGAGCCTTCACCTGACCTTCGGCCAGTTTTTGGCCATGAAGGATAGAAAGGCCATCGCCAGCGATGGCTGCAAGTTGATCCAGAGTTACGCCGACAATTTCTTCAATATCCGACGGTGGAGAGAGCTCATTGCTCCCAAGGCGAAGCTCAGAGCTCGCGTGTGGGCTACCGCTCCGTTGTATGCCAATTTGGACCCTGAGGTGCGGGCCATGCCTGTTTACGGCGACGGGATGTTGATAGTGGGAGACGCCGGGGGATTCGAAACCTCAGCTAGCGGGAATGGGGTAGATACGGCGTGGATAACCGCTGAAATAGCCGCGGATGTGGCTATCGAAGCAATCAAAAACAACGATGTCTCGGCATCCTTCTTGGAAAGGTATGCCCAGCGATGCCAGGCCCATCCGGTTATGGTCGACCTGTGCTCTCCTCAAAGGCGCGACCTGACCAGCACCCAGCACGACCTGGGACAAATGATACAAGGCTCCCTGGGATATTTTACAGGTGACGCTATGCTCCGGATGGCCGAGCTGGTCAAGACCACCAACTTAGAGGATGTTAAGAAACTTCTGCCCCTCCTCTAAGCCTCTTCTACCCGTCTGTGGGAGAGCCTTTCCACGCTTGACGGTGAGCAAAGGAGGGTCGGTGGAACAATGCCCTTCTGCCCTGAGGGGGGAGGTCTCCGAAGGTCGCCATCGCTCGGTAGAGTCGCCTCGGGAGACCTCTGAAGACCCCTGGAATCTGCCTGGCACTGGCAGTACCGAGCCTTCTCGTTATTCTGAGACCTTCTCTTCAACAAGAAGGAAGACCAGCTTACTTGTGTCCATGAAACTGTCTTCGTCATCGCGTATTACCTTCCCTGCCTCTGACATCCAGAAATCGAAGACTGCCTGCAACCCTTCCATATCGTCAAAACACTCCTCGGTGATGCAATCGAAGGGTGGTTCTTCATCACCGGGAGGAGCGACAACGGTGGTGACATGGTTCCGCACATACCTCTTAAGGGTTGGGAAATGCTTCCGTGCCAGTACCGCATGCACTTCCTCATAGTGTTTGACGAACTCCTCCCGTGAAAGACCTGGCTTCCTCTTGATTAGCGCTATTGCTTTGATCATAATCAGCTACCTCCAGCGATGGCATTGAGATACCCGGCCTGTCTTCCCACTCGCTCCTACCTCAGCACTGATACCAGGCATAACCAGAACCCTTCACTTCCTGAGGTAGCCTGTTATCCCACTCTGCTCCGAGTGCCAAGGCCAGTGTTGGCGGCACTATATCACCCCCCTTTCAGGATGTCAACAGGCAACCCCCCACGCCTTGACATGTAGCTTGTCCTACCTGTATTATGCACACAGTGTACCCAGTTGGACACAGTGCTGCTGGTGATACACAGTCCACAAATAAAAGGAGGAGGTAGAGACAATGGCCCAAGCCTACTGCATGAAGTGCCGAAAGAAGGTTGAGATCAGGAACCCAAAACAGGTCACCTTGAAGAACAAACGTCCCGCAACCCAGGGCGTGTGCCCGGCTTGCGGAACCAAGGTATTCCGCATCGGTAAAGCCTGAATTCAGGAGAATCGCAAAAAGGGCCACTTAACGTGGCCCTTTTTGCATTTTGCCACCTACTACCCTTAGGCCAATCGATAAACGTTGCCGGATAATCCCTGGTTCGAAACTCCTTAGCAGCGTCCAGTCACACTATTTCCCAGATGAGCGTTGCTACCGTATCAGCTCTGCCAGCCTCTCCGGGCTGACGGTGCCTTCCTCTGGGTCCCAGCCTCGGGCCTCATAGTAGTCGGTTACCATCTGATCGAGTTTCTGGCTGTCGTAGGGTGGGCGCATCTGGCCGCGTGCCTTGAGGGGCTCGGTCAGGAATCTCCGGGGCATGGTGTCGTCTTTTCTCGACCCTCCCTCCCGGATATTGAAGGCCTTCCTAATGTCAAAGCCCCGGGCGGCGGCTTTCAGCAGCCCGGCACCGTCCATCTGAAGGCCGGTGGCGGCAGAATATATCTCGGCCCAGGTGTTGATGTCGATATTAAGAAGCTGATGGTAGAAGGTGCACACCCCAAAGCATTCCACGGCGAAAACATAGTCCTCCGTCCACCTGGTCAGCCAACCAACATTGTATTCTCCGGGACCGGAGAGAACACGCTCCATGTCCTCACCGGATATACCCATCGCCCTGAGGGTGGCCTCCACCACCTCTCGCGGTTGGCCATACAGTTCCCTTGGGCTGTGAGATTGACCGGTGACATTGGTCAACAGGCTGGACGACCACAGGCTCCAGCTAGAACGGGCGTCACTGATGCTGCAGCCAATCCCCTTATATTGCATGGCATAATAGTCGGCCCCCCGCCCAATACGCCGTGGCGCCTCAAGTAGACCGTCGGCCAGAATGTTGCCGAAGTCTTTCCGATGAGCAATCCTCTGGAGCAGGTCTTGAACTACTCCTGGCTGCCAGTCCAGTTCCAAACCTCCGGTGTCTTTCTTGTCTATTATTCCCCTCTGGTAGAGCTCGATGGCCATGGCGATGAGACAAGCTACCGAACCATAGCACATCCCCAGCCGATTGCACAGCTCGGCACATTTGTACACCTCGGCCCACCCGTCGAGGCCACAGATGCCGCCAAAACAGACCACTGGCGCTGAAGCGCAGGATATACCCATGGCCGGGCCGTTTTTTATCCGCATAAAGTGCTTGCAGCCCACGGGGCAGCCCAGGCAACTTATGTTGCCGTGCTCCTCCATCATCTTTGGATCGAAAAACATGTTGACATCAAAGCCCTTCATGACTTCTTCATCTGCCACCTGCTGACAGTTCTTGTAAGGGATTGAACCGTAGGGCTCCCCTTTGATCAGGTCTGGCAATGTTGTGAGGGTGCCAAGGCTGCGGAAATAGTCAATGAAGGGAAAGTCCATTATCTCCTTGCACAGCCCGTTGGCCAGTTCCATGAATCTCTTTGGGTCAGCCACGCTGATCCCCTGGCTCCCACAGACGGCAATAGCCTTGAGGTTCTTGGAGCCCAGCACCGCTCCCATCCCGGTGGTGCCAAAGGCAGAATACTTGTTAGTTATGACGCTGGCATCTTTGATCAGATTCTCACCAGCCGGCCCGATAGCTGCCACTGCATATTTTCTTCCCAGCTCACCCCAGATGGTATCGGCGGCCTCCCAGGTATCCTTCCCCCATATATGACCCGCCTCTCGAATCTTTACCTCATCGCCTATTTCCAAATAGACGGGGCTATTGGCCTTGCCTGTAACTATCACGTGATCGTAGCCAGTGAATTTCAGCGCCCCCATGTGGCCGCTGCCGGAGGTACCGATGAAATGCGCGATGGGTGACTTGGCAGTGAAGTTAGACCTCCCGGCTCCAGGGGCCAGGGTGCCCACCAGTGGCCCTGCCCCGAACACCAGGGCATTTCCCGGGGAGACGGCTGATGTATGGGGCTGTATGCAATCGTAGGCCAACCAGGCATTGATGCCAGCCCCGCCGAGGTACTTAGCGGCGAGCTCCGGGGAGAGGGGTGTACTGGTGATGCTCCCGGTGGTCAGGTCCACCTTCAAAATATTACCGGCATAGCCGCCCAGCTTGTCCATAGTATACCTCCTAGTCTTGGCTCAGAACACCAAACTCGCAATAATGGACACAGATGCCGCAATGGGTACAGTCTTCAGTAAGTGTCACCTCGAACTGGCCGTCTTCAGGGCCCGGCGTAACCTGAATCTTGGACTGCGACGGGTTGAAGGCTTCTTCGGGAGAGGTGAAAAATGAGCAGGCCAGGGCGCAGCGCAGGCAGCCGGAACAGTGTTCTGCGGCCATTGAAATCTCAGCAGTACGGGCCATGTAGGCCTCCTTTCCGTCGACACGTTAGATCAAGAAGCAATCGGAAGGAGTTATCTCCTTCGCTTTCCTTGATCAAGAGCTTGTCAGCCCGTAGAATATGTAGAAGCTGACACAGAAAGACCGGCAGGACGTCGCGCCCCGCTGCGAGGTGTATTGCTCAAGGAGACAAGCTGATCCTGCACACTAATAAACGTGAAGCCTGGCGATGTGGTCTGTCCCCATCCTGCCTCTGCGGGATGTCGTGTCATCGGCATCATTCTACAGTGCTGGCTGGTCTGCGTCAACGGAATGTTGTGAGAGGCTGTACGTCGGTTGCTTAGATCGGCGACACGCGCCTATGAAAAAGGAGGAGAGAATGTCGACATTCGGATATGCCGGGAAAATCCTAACAGTGGATTTGTCTTCAGGAAGCGCCTCGCCACTATCCACCCTGGACTATGCTGACAGGTTTCTTGGTGGACAGGGCATCGCTGAGAAGCTCTATTGGGACGAGGTCTCACCGCAAGCCAGTGCTTTCGACGCAGAGAATGCGCTGATATTTGCCACCGGTCCCCTGGGGGGGATACCCGTATTCGGAGGCTCACGGTGGCAGGTGAGCGGGAAATCCGCTGCTCCCTCCCCACAGCACTTCTGCAACTGTAATCTGGGGGGGAGATGGGGAGCCGAGCTGAAGTTCGCCGGTTATGATGCCATCCTGGTTCGAGGTAAATCCGAAAAGCCGGTTTATCTTTTCCTTCACGATGATGTGGCCGAATTCAAGGATGCCTCTGCTCTCTGGGGTAAGGGCGCTATCGAGACCAGGGACATCCTGAAGGGCGAACTGGGGACCTCGGTCAGTGTGGTAGCTATTGGTCCCGCCGGTGAGAATTTGGTCACCATGGCTAACCTTCTGGCCGACAATGATGCCAGTGGCTCGGGAGGCTTGGGGGCTACCATGGGTTCGAAGAAGCTAAAGGCTATCGTCGTAAAGGGTACTAAGAAGAGGGCGAGAGTTGCCCACCCAGAAAGGTTGAAAGAGTTAACCGGATACTTCCGTGGCCTCGGTGCGGCCGCCATTTCAGAGGCAGGCGGTCTGGCCCTCAAAATAACCGGGCCTAATACAAAGCGAGAGCTCTGCTATGGGTGCCTGGGCAACTGCCTTCGAAGATCATATGAGGCAAAAGATGGCAGGAAGGGGAAATTCATGTGCCAGTCAGCCATCTTCTATCAGCTTTTCCAACCGACGCCTCAAGCAGAAGGGTATGAGCTGGCCTTCCATGCCAACAAGCTCTGTGACGACTACGGGCTTGACACACTGGCCATCACCTTGACAATAATCTGGCTGTATAGCTGCCATGCGGCTGGCATCTTGACCGATGAAAACACGGGTATTCCCATATCCAAGCTGGGCGGCCCAGAGTTCATGGAGACCCTGGTGAGAAAGATTTCCCTCCGGGAAGGCTTCGGGGATATTCTGGCTCAAGGATTACCCAAGGCTGCCGATTTGGTAAGGTCGGGAGCCAGGGAACTGATCGCCAACTACATCTCCATAGCGGGGGAGCCTACCGTTAACGATCCCAGGCTGTATAAGACCACGGCGCTTCTGTATGCCGTGGCGTCACGACCGCCCATGCAGCAACTCCATCAGTTGAGCAGACCTACACTCAAATGGCTGGACTGGCGCAAACAGGCCAAGAATAGCTATGTTTCCAACGATGTCATGCGCGGTATCGCCAGGCGGTTCTGGGGAAGTGAGGTAGCAGCTGAATTCTCCACCTTTGAGGGGAAAGCCCTGGCAGCAAAGCTGATTCAGGACCGGGAGTGTGCCAAGGAGTGTCTCATTCTTTGCGACTTTTTGTGGCCCATTATGTACAGTGAACATACCCAGGATCACGTCGGGGACTCCGCCCTGGAAAGCAAGCTCCTCTCTGCTGTTACCGGGAATGATGTAGATGAAGAAGGGCTTAACCGAATAGGTGAGAGGGTGTTCAATCTTCACCGGGCCATAATGGTCAGGGAAGGTCACCGGGGGAGAGAAGACGATAGACTTTCTGATGCCTGGCATACCATGCCCTTTGAAGCAGACTTTACCAACCCTGAACTGGTGGTGCCTGGAAAAGGAAACGAGGCAGTCTGTCAAAGCGGCTCGGTAATTGACCGGGAGGAATTCGAAAGGACAAAGGACGAATATTACCAGCTCAGGCGGTGGGATGTAGCCACCGGCCTTCAAACCAGGGCCAAGCTGGAGGAACTGGGGTTGACAGACGTTGCCCAGGACTTGGATCAGAGAGGGCTCATAGCGTAGCCCTTCATGCCCCTGGCAGGGCACCACGACGCGGGTCAGGTCGGGGACCTGACACCCACAATAAAGAACCAGCCAATTTTTAAAGGAGGTTGTTGTCATGGCTGAACTAACGGACCTGGAGACAAAGACAAGAATTGGACTTCTGGAGGACATTGAGGCTATCCGGAAGCTTAAAGCCAGGTATTTTCGCTGCCTGGACAAGAAGATGTGGGATGAGCTAACCGCTTGCTTTACGGAAGATGCGGTGTTGACAGAACATGAGCGGAATATAAACCTTCAAGGTGGAAAGCCGATCATAGAGTTCTTGAGGCAGGGGCTGGGGCCAGACCATCTCATTACTGTTCATCAGGGCCACAATTCCGAGATCGAAATAACCGGTGACACGACAGCCAAGGGTATATGGGCATTGTACAGCTCGTTGTTTAATAGCCAGGTAAACAAAGGATCGAGAGGTTGGGGGCTTTATGAAGATGAATATGCCAAAGAGAAGGGCGAGTGGAAAATAAAGAGTACAACAATTAGTCGCCTCTTTACAGAGAAGATAAGAAGGGAAGGCTGACGAGAGGCAATGATACAGACCGACAGGAAGCAAGAGAGCCAACAAGCTGTCAGCAAATGAAAACAAAGGAGATGAGGACGGAAATGGCAACATTCGGATACACCGGGAAAATCCTGAGGCTGGACCTGTCTTCGGGAAGCACCGCTGAGGTTTCCACCCTGGACTATGCTGGTAGTTTTCTCGGGGGAAGGGGCATCGCTGCCAAGATTTATTGGGACGAGGTCCCGCCAGCCACCAATGCCTTCGACGCAGAGAACAGGCTGGTGTTTGTCACCGGTCCCTTAGCCGGGGTGCCCGGACTGAACGGCGGCTCGCGGTGGCAGGTCTGCGGGAAGTCCCCCGCCCCCTCCCCGGAACAGTTCTGCTACGGCAATCTAGGGGGGAAATGGGGAGCCGCGCTGAAGTTCGCTGGCTACGATGCCATCATAGTCCAAGGCAAATCAGAGAAGCCGGTCTACCTCTTCCTTCATGACAATGTGGCTGAGTTGAAGGACGCTTCTGCCCTGTGGGGGAAGGGCGCTACTCAGACCAGGGAAACCCTGAAGAGTGAACTGGGGAGCTCGGCCAGCGTGGTAACCATCGGCCCCGCCGGTGAGAATATGGCCGTAATGGCTACCCTCCTGGCCGATAACGATGCCAGCGGCGCAGGAGGCCTGGGAGCGGTTATGGGTTCCAAGCGGCTCAAGGCTATTGTAGTCAAGAGCGCTGAGAAGGGGGTGAAGGTTGCCCAGCCGGAGAGGTTGCGAGAGCTGGAAACGTACCGCCGCGGACTGAGGAGAATTCGCGCTGCGATGTCAGGCATCCGGTACTCGAGAGAGCTGGTGCCCAGTCTCGGCCACAAAATGAAGAGGACCGACCCTTGCTATGGCTGCACTGGCTGCTTCAGGGGAATCTATGAGGCGGAAGACGGCAGGCAGGGGAAATACATGTGCCATTCTGCCATGTTCTATCAACCCTGGGCGGTGGCATATTACGGAACGTGGAATGACATGCCGGATGACCTGCCCTTCCACGCCCTTAGGCTTTGTGACGACTACGGGCTGGATACCAAGGTTATCGAGCGGATGATCGGCTGGCTGGCATCGTGCTATAGGGCCGGTGTCCTGACCGATGAAAATGCCGGCATCCCCGTATCAAAAGTGGGGACCATGGAGTTCCTGGAGAGCCTCTTTCGGAAGGTCTCTCTCCGTGAGGGGCTTGGCGACGTCCTGGCCCGAGGGATAGCCAAGGCAGCGGATGCATTGGGGCCCGCTGCCAGGGAGCAGATCGATACCGTTGGCTATCTTGCCGGCCCGGCATACACCGACACATACGGGCCGAGACTCTACCCTATCACTGCGCTTCTATATGCTATGGGGCCGAGACTGCCCAATACACAGCTCCATGAAGTAGGTGCCCTGATACCCAAGTGGTTGCTGTGGGCTAAAGGGAGTGAAGGCGCTCTGGCTTCCAGCGATGTGGTCCGCGCCATTGCCAGGAGGTTCTGGGGGAGCGAGACGGCCATCGACTTCTCCACCTACGAGGGTAAAGCCCTGGGCGCAAAGAAGATCCAGGACCGTGAGACGGCCAAGGAATGCCTCATTCTGTGTGACTTTCAATCGCCCATCATGGACCTTGAGTCCTCTGAGGACCACGTGGGAGACCCCACCGTGGAAAGCCAGATCCTGTCTGCCGTTACCGGCAACGAGGTGGACGAAGACGGGCTAGACGCAATAGGTGAAAGGGTGTTCAATCTGCTCAGGGCCATATCTGTCCGGGAAGGGCACCGGGGCAGGGATGACGACCAGGTCCCCGATCACTGCTACAGCGTGCCCCTGCAATACGAGATGTCGAACCCTGACTGCCTGGTGCCGGGGAAAGACGGAGAGGCGATATCCCGGAAGGGCGCCGTAGTGGATAGGGAAGGATTCGAGAAGATGAAAGACGAATATTACCAGCTAAGGGAGTGGGACGTGGCCACCGGCCTTCAGACCAGGGCCAATCTGGAGGAACTGGGCCTCACGGACGTGGCCCAGGACCTGGGGCAGAGAGGGCTCATAGCGTAGCAGGAGCAGGACGCCGGAGGGTATAGCCTGGAGTTGGCCAATGCTGCTGCCGAGTGCCTGCGGGTTGTGGGGGGATAACTGAATGGAGCCCGATTCAAGATAGTGAGAGTCCCACTCCGAGGGAGGCGGTCATCCGGCTATGGCAGAGACTGCACTACTTCATGGACTCTGACGCAATCTGTAATAAGCAAATCATTATGCCCCCGCAAGGTGCGAATCCGGCATAATCGAACAAAACTGACTTCTGTTGAACCGTTATCCAGATATAGTTCTGAGCAATCACTCCAAATAGGTCTTGACGTACTTCTCCATGAGAAGCGTTGGCTTCCACCACTTCTTGATGCCCATGTCCTCGGCCACCTTGTTGGCAGCTAGGTAGCCTGGTCCCCCGAGGACCATTCCTCCCGGATAGGTGGATGCGCCGCATACGTAAAGGCCTGCGACGGGTGTCTTCGCGCTGGAGCACTCCTGATTGGGGCGAAAACAACCCAACTGTACAGGCATGTAGTCGCCGTGTTTGATTCCACCGCGCCGCATGTTCGGAAAGCGGATCTCAATGTCCTCCGGAGTCTCCTGATTGGTCATGATGATGTTCTCCCGCTTCATGTTAGGAGCAGCCTTCTGCCATTTGGCCAGTATCGCCGCCTCCAGCTCAGGGCCGCGTTTTCCCCACCCACCTTCAATCTCATAAGGGGCATGCATCTGGAAGAAGGAGACGTGTTTGCCCGGCTTCCGAACCAGGTGACTATCCCAAAGGCTCTCACAGGTGGCATGGCCGCCGAAACTGCTGACGTCGACCTTACCTGCCACCACGTTGTCCCAGTGGGCAAGGACTTGCTCCGTGCCTTCAAAGCCGAATATCGTCATGAAGGCTTCATCGACCCAGGGGTCACGGCAGGCATAGTGCGGCGCCTCCTCCGAGATAACGTGCACGGTGTTGTAGCTCCACTTGTCATACTTCCACCCCTCAACCAATGCCTTCAGATCCCCCGGCAGGTTCTCACCACCGACGAGATCCAGGAATGTCGTGTGCGGGTCGAGGCTGGATACAACCACTTTGCTGTAGAGGGTGCGCCCTTCCCACAGATCAACGCCGTGGACTGCGCCGTTCTGCATGATGATCTTGTTGACCTGTGAAGAGTCCAGAATGAGGCCGCCCGCCTGGACGATCTCCCGTCCCAAGGAATTGGCTAGCTTGTGCGAACCGCCCTGGCAGTAGTTCTTGTTCATGCCCCGGTCGAGAAGGAGGGGCACAAAGAAGCCCACCCCGGTCTCTCTGGGGTCCAGACCCCACATGCAGGAGGTATACAGCAGGAGAGCGCGCACCCGGTCGTTCTCGAAGTTGTTGGTGATGATCTCCAGAGGGCTTTGCTCAGTGAGTTCCAGCATTTCCTGGCCAATCTCGGTGCGCTGTAAGGCTATCGAGATATCTACGGGGGCCATGGGAGGCAGGTAGGTGGCTGGGGCAATTATGTCTCTGACGATCTTGCGCCACTTCGCCATTACCTTGCTGAACGTCACGGCGTCCCTCGTCGAGAACTTGTGTATCGAATCGGTAGTGTCTTCAATCATTCGCGTCAGGAGCAGCGAGTTGCCATCCTCAAACACCATGGCGGTCTGCAGATTGGGATTGATCCAGACCAGGCCATGGCGGCTCAGGTCAAAGTCCTTGAGCACGGGCATAAAGTCCACCATCATGTGGTAGATAGCATGCATGTTTGAGTAGAAGCCTGGGAAGAGGATTTCCTCTGTGGCAAGCCCCCCTCCAATCTCGTAACGGCGCTCGACCAGAGCTACCTTGAGGCCGGCCTTGGCCAGATAGGCTCCCGTCATCAGGCCGTTGGGACCGGCTCCGATGATAATCACGTCCCACTCGCTTTCAGCGGGGAACTCTTCGAAGAAGGTCTGGGGATGTTTCTGGCCAACGAACTCTATCGCCATCGCACCTTTTCTCCTTTCATACCTCAGCGGGGTATGGCTGATATTTTGCCTTCCTGGGGTATGTACCATGGTGACGGGTACCACCAGTCGCCTGGTTCGGCGATCCCGTCCTCAATGAGGATGTGCATCAGGTTATAACCCACAGCCATGAGGCATAAGCCTCCGGGGTGAGCAGCCGACTGGTGGGCAAGGTAGAGACCTTCGATATCCGGCACCCGGTAGCGAGCCAGCTCCGGCAGCGGACGCTCGTTCCACCACTCGTCCCGGTCATGGCGTATCCCGTACCACGAGCCACCCAGCATACCCGTATTGCGAAACTCCTGATCCAAGGGACTATCGCTGAATATGTGGACAAGGTTGTCGTCGTCTAGATTTTCGACTACGCAACTGAGGGCTCGGCGCATATACTCGTCCCACTTCTTCCTATCCTGGTCCTTATCCATGGCATCCATGCCATCCACGTTGTACTCCGGTGTGGCCACCATCATCCACAACGGACCGTTAATATAGAGCCCAGGACGGGTTGACTGGGGCTGGGTGGGATCGTACAACTCGGCTGCGACCATGCCCCACATCGCCTTCTCCGGAGGAATGGTGAGGTTCTCCTGGCGACCGAGCACGTTCTCCACGTTTTCGAAATAGAGTTCTCGTGAATCCATGGGGAAAAACCCACCAGTGAAAGCCCCCCACTCTTCCGGCGGTTTGGTCCGGAACTGAGGTCGGTAGCGAAGCCGTTCCCGGGTAAGGAAATGGGTCATGTAGAGGCTTCCACCTTTGAGGCTGAGGTCCTTAATGCGCTGCAGGAAGCCGCTGTCAAGATGCTTCGGCCCGATCAGTTCGAGGAAGGTAGGCTTGATGTGGGCAGCGCTGATTACCGCTTTGTTGGCATAGATTCTCTTGGCACCCCAGGTAGCATCATCCCTCAACCGGACTCCGACTGCCCGCCCATGTTCGATAAGTATCTCCTCCACGGGACAGCAGGTGCGGACCACCGCTCCATGAGCAACCGCGCAGCGAAAGATGGCGTGATAATAGCCATGCATGTTTCCACGAGGGGCGATAGGTGTGGCCACGGCCGGTGGAATGACAGTTGCCACGCTGCAAAGGGCTGGGATGGCCACCCCAGGCATGTGACCGTGAGCTCCTGAGACCAGAGCAATGTATGCTTGGTTCACCTTGAAGGGCTCTGTCTCTATGTATTCGTCCAGGAGATCAAAAAGCGACATCTCAAGCAGTTCCCTGGTCCACATGTCCGGCTGGTGCTGCTTGTATACCTGCATATAGGGGATGGTGTGTTCGTTTAGCTCAACTTCAGGAGGATGTGGCGGACACCAGAAGGTAGCCCGCAGCAGGTCTCTGTAAAAAGGCGGATCGGTGAGCAAGCCGGTTATCTTGGCCCACCCCATAGCATCTTTTTCAGGCACCGGCACCAGCCCGTCGCTGGTCATTATGTTGGCGTGGAGCTGCAACTCTACTGACAGACTCGGGTTGTAGTCCATACGGAAACCATAGCGCCACAGCTCAAGCTGCTCCCAGCCGGGGGCTGATCCCCCGTAGTTGCCTATGGCGTGGGGTTGGATGCGCACCCCCGCGATGGGCTCGGTGGTTTCCTGGGCTCCGCCACATTCCGGTCGGTCTTCCAGCAGGCAGACACTCAGCCCGCACTTGGCCAGATATGCTGCTACCGTTGTGCCATTGTGACCCGCGCCTATGATGACGATGTCATACGTCTCTTCTTTGGCCATGGACCCCCTCCTTTGCGATGTCGTACGTCAATGCCAATTCTAGCACGCAGCTTGAGAATTGGCAATGCGTCATTCCAAGTATAAGTCGTCAGAGAAAGACGGAGAGGCGATATCCCGCAAGGGCGCGGTGGTTGATAGGGAAGAATTCGAGAAGATGAAAGACGAATACTACCAGATCAGGGGGTGGGATGTGGCCACCGGCCTTCAAACCAGGGCCAAGCTGGAGGAACTCGGCCTCCCGGACGTGGCCCGGGAGTTGCACCAGAGAGGGTTCATAGCGTAGCGGAACAAGGACGCCGGCAGTTGTAGGCTCGAGTTGATAGACCCCGTCGTCGAGTGCCACCACGCGGGTAGTTACAGTGACAGCGATTCAGAATAATCAAAATCCCAGCCCCAGGGGGCTAGGACATCCCGTCCCTACGCGACAGTCTGTAACTCACACAAGATGGCTTTTTGTTACCGCATAATAAAACGTCCGTTTTTAACGAGGCTATTTACACTCTCTTACTGGGTAACGTGTACAACGATATTAACTAAATATATCAGCTATAGTAGCAACCCCCAATATAAGAGTAAAAACAACTAATACTATTGTCCAGCATTGTAGTTTATTAGTTGATCTAACAAGGTTCTCGGAGAACTTGACAAGATTCTTGATCTGTATATATGAATAAGCAATATTCAAGTTCTCAAATTGCTTATAGTCTGCATTTGGAATTTCACGTTTCATATATTCATCAGCAAGATTGTCCATTTTTATCTTTATTTCTTCTTCACTCAACATATTTTCGCCCGTCGTATTTTCCATGACCGACCTCCCAATGATTTTTTAGTATTGTATCATAAAAAAGTTGCGGTCAAATCCAGGCTTGAGTGCTGGGCGTGGTATTCGAAATAAAAAGGGAATCTTTTTATGCTGCACATTCTGACGTATTGTGACTCTCAGCTACAAATGCATAAAGTACAATATCCGCTCCAAAATGGTTATGTGTTGTTGGCGTTCTATCACGGCTGTATAATTGTCATAATCGAAAAGCCTTCTTTCTTGAGCATATTCTCAGCTCTTATAAGGCAAATAAAAGGATCCTCTCATGAAATACGATCCACAACGTTCACAGGAGCTTTTGAGGCTTGGAACGGGCATTCCGAATGCCGAATTTCGAGATGACCAAGAGGAAGCAATAATTCATATTGTTGAAAACCGCGGGCGGCTACTATTAGTACAAAAAACAGGATGGGGAAAGAGTAATGTCTATTTCATAGCTACGAAGTTATTACGAGAGGCCGGTACCGGTCCTGCGTTACTTATATCCCCATTGCTATCCCTGATGCGCAACCAAATTACTCAGGCCGAGCGTACGGGTGTTCGGGCTTTCAGAATTACTTCCGACAATCAAGAAAGTTGGGATGAAATTGAGGAAATGATTCAGAAGGACGAAGTAGACATTCTTCTTATATCTCCCGAACGATTAGCAAACGAACATTTCCGTACAGAGGTACTCTCCATTATTGCCGCAAATGTCTCTTTACTTGTTATAGACGAAGCGCATTGTATCTCAGATTGGGGTCACGACTTTCGCCCACAATACCGTCTGATAGATAGGATAGTACAAAATTTGCCAGAGAATCTTAGACTATTAGCCACTACCGCAACAGCAAACGACCGAGTAATATCTGATTTAGAAGAAGTGCTGGGACCAAACATCACTTTATTACACGGTGACCTGAACCGCCCTTCCCTATATCTTCAAACCATTAGTCTACCACAGCAATCCGAGCGTCTTGCCTGGCTTGCCTCACAATTAGAAACTCTCCCGGGTAACGGCGTCATCTATACACTAACGATACGCGATGCAAAGCGAGTGGCTAGCTGGCTGCAGTCTCGAGGCTTTGAAGTCGAATGGTATGCTAGTAATAGAGAGAACCGTGCAGAACTTGAAAATGCCTTGCTGGAGAACAAAGTCAAAGCCTTAGTCGCCACAACTGCACTTGGTATGGGCTTTGATAAGCCAGATCTTGGATTTGTAATTCATTACCAGATGCCAGGGTCAGTCATAACTTATTATCAGCAAGTCGGAAGGGCAGGTCGTGCCCTTGATGCTGCCTATGGAGTGTTACTCAGCGGCGAAGAAGAGGAAGATATTACGAATTACTTTATTGATAATGCTTTCCCAACCCGGCAAGAAGTACAACTCGTACTCGATGCTCTGGAAGCAGAACCGAACGGGCTCTCTAAACCTGAATTATTGAGTCGGGTTAACATTAGTAAAAACCGACTAGATAAAACGATTGACCTACTTTCTCTGGAATCGCCATCACCAATTGCAAAACAGGACTCGAAATGGCAATTAACTATTACAGAATTGAGTGAAGAATTTTGGGCTCGTGCAGAGCAACTTACCAAGCTAAGACATGACGAACAACAACAGATGCGGGAATACGTAAAATTAGATACAGGTCATATGGAATTCCTAATCGAGGCGTTAGACGGAGATCCTAGCTTAGTAACATCTCCTGATTTACCTCCATTGCCTACCGTACCAGATCCAGCACTCATTTTGGAGGCAACAACGTTCTTGCGACGCACCAGCTTACCTATTGAACCTCGCAAACAATGGCCAGCTTACGGCTTACCACGGCTGGGAGTGAGAGGGAGAATGGACCCAGAGTATCAATCCGAACAAGGTAGAGCCCTCTGTATCTGGGGTGATTCAGGATGGGGCAATCTAGTTCGCCAAGGTAAGTATCATGATAAGCATTTTGACGACGAACTCGTCGAGGCTTGTGTTAATATGGTTCAAGAGTGGAATCCTACGCCTCAACCGACCTGGGTGACTTGTATCCCTTCGCGAAGACATCCTGACCTGGTACCAAACTTCGCTCAACGCTTCGCAGAATCTCTAGATATTCCTTTTTATGATATATTAGAAAAAACAGACGACCCGCCAGAACAAAAATCAATGGCTAACAGCAGCCAACAGGCGAGAAACGTTGATGGCTCCCTTGCATTGAAAACAAGTAAGGTGCCAGACGGTCCTGTATTCTTGGTTGATGATATGATAGACTCGCGTTGGACTATCACAGTTGCCACGTTTTTGTTACGATTAAATGGTAGTGGAGAAGTATTTCCCTTAGCACTCGCATATACAGGACATGATGAATGAATAGTTCGGTTTCTTCTAACACTCAAGCGATTTTACTTTTGATCGCACCATTAATTACGGGACGTGGGGGGCAGTCAACGGAATTGCTGACCCTCGGTGAGTATAACCGCCTGGCAAAAATACTTCGTGATAAACAACGCGAACCGGCAGATTTGTTGGGACCTGAGGCGTTTGATCTCCTGAAAGAATTACAGGATAAATTTGATAGAGGACGCTTATCGCGTTTGCTGGAACGCGGATTTCTTTTAACGCAGGCTCTTGATAAGTGGCAGACAAGATCGATTTGGGTTATAAGCCGAGCAGACCATGAGTATCCAACACGTGTAAAATCACGAATTAAAGAATTTGCTCCACCTGTGTTGTATGGTTGTGGTGACTCAACAATTCTTAATACCGCTGGGTTAGCTATCGTTGGCTCCAGAAAAGTAGATGACACATTAGTTGAATATACCGAGAGTATAGGTCGACTGGCAGCTCGCTCTAACCATACGGTAGTCTCAGGAGGTGCTCGAGGCATTGACCAATCAGCTATGGGCGGTGCATTAAAGGCAGGTGGCCAAGTTATCGGAGTACTTGCCGAGAATCTTAACCGGTTAGTCTTATCTCGAGACCTTCGAGAGTATTTGATGAATAATCAATTAGTTCTGATTTCCCCATATGACCCATCGGCAGGGTTTAACGTTGGCCATGCAATGCAAAGGAATAAAATTATCTACGCATTGGCAGATGCCGCTCTCGTTGTCAATTCGGATTTTAGGAAGGGTGGTACTTGGGCAGGGGCAATTGAACAGCTTGAGAAGTTACATTTTGTAACAATGTATGTTCGCTCAAACGGAGAGCCCGAAAAAAGCCTGAAGGCACTACAAGATAAAGGCGCTCTTGCGTGGCCTAATCCATCTGACCCGGAAACATTCACCGAAGTAATTAACACTCAAGGTGCCAAAGCTAAGAGTGCTGTTGAACAGGGAGAACTCTGGCCTGCCCCCAATAGTGGTACCACTTATTAAGTTACGGTTGTCATCAACAATAGAGTTCGCTAGATAGCATCAGGATTTAGCCTGCAGGCGGGCTGCTCCCTGTTCAGTACCAGATTACGGGTTCTATTTATTGAATCGTAGGTAACAAAATGACGTTTTGTGCAATTCCGACAAAGTGGTCGCCCCAACTTCTCTGCACCTGATGGCTGTGGTCGCACCGACCACAACTATGACGCAACCCTGCTTCGCGGCTGGGAGGGGAATACAAGCTGAGAGCCCCCGTTCTATTGCGCCTTTGCCCCCCCGCCCGAATCTTGCATTCTCTTGGTCACGGCCCGCATCTGCTGGACCAGGGAGTCCGGCTCCTCTTTCCCCGGCTCTTCCCATGGCTTGCCCAGCCCCAGGTCACCAGCAATGATTTTGTAGCAGTTGTAAGATTCCGCTGAGGCAGCCCACCCCCCAGGAGACCAAGCTGACCCTGTAGCATAAAGATTCTTTATGGGAGTTCTGTGGTTGGCCAA
>Ga0114930_10000155_pt1 | contig 75356 bp, 67 predicted proteins | sample AnhtaG_FD_87300 | JGI IMG/M metagenome (GOLD analysis project Ga0114930, IMG submission 87300) | Deep subsurface microbial communities from Anholt, Denmark to uncover new lineages of life (NeLLi) - Anholt_01485 metaG | ecosystem: Environmental > Aquatic > Marine > Oceanic > Sediment | place...
ACCCGGAGCGAAAGTGCCGGAATCCGTTGTGATGATGTTGCCCTCAATGGTGCACTCCTGAGCGTAGTATGCAACAATCCCTCGGATGTTTCCGGTTACCGTGTTGTTCCGGATGATGTGGTTATCGCAGTTTGACGGGGCAGAACTCTTGCCGTAGAAGAAAATGCCGGCTCCATCCTCGTCAAGGTTGGACCCGGTCACTGTGTTGTCCTCAATGGTAACACCATCCGAATAGTCCTTCAGCACAATCCCTTCAAAACCACTATTGGCGCATATGTTATCGGATATCACGCCGGATATTGGAGACCCGCTGTTCAAGCCAGAGACGTTAATGCCTACTCCCATACGTTCACGGCTGGGGTCGGTGGGGTGGGGGCTTCCGTTATTGGAACAGGTGTTATTGGTTATGGTAACGGCGCCCACATACTTTCCAATGCTTATTCCGTTGCTGGGGTTGTCTGAAGAGGTACAGTGGTCAATAGTTATGCCCTCACTGTATTTATGTGCGCTGACGCAGCGGGCATATGAGCCGCCGATACCAGAAGAACCATTGTTAATGCTCTTACAGTACGAAATAGCAATATCCTTGCCATTTTGGATGCTGATGCCTGTAATATCATCCTGGAGGTCTTCGGCTACGTCTACGTACTCTTCATAGGGGATGACTACGTAGGCATCCCCAATGTCCCAGTCGTTTTCTAAACCACCAGCAAGGGTGGCAGTCACTGTCGTAGCCGTATTGGCCGTAATCTGCCCGTAACTACGGATGGGGTTGTTACCACTTATATCTATTACAATCAGCTTATCACTCACATTATGCACCCACTGTCCGACTAATTCACCAGGCGTCCATGAGGCGGTCGAATCGGTAAGAACCGTCCCCGTCGGATCGGCTCCATCTGCCTGGCCAGCAGCCGTTATCGGTGGATTGAGACCAGCATTCTTCACGGTAAAGCCTTCGAAGGTAACACCCTCAATTACCTGGTCAGGGCTGCCGTAGCCGGTTATCAGAACGCCGGCCCTGCTGGCAAATGAGGAGCTGCAGCCAGCGTAATGCCAGTATGGAGTCAGTCCATCGAGGTCAATGATGCTCTGGTCGATCCCAGCACCCTCGATTGTAAGGCCGTCCGTTGTGATATGCACATACTCGGTATACGTCCCGGCCGCGACCTCAATGGTGTCGCCCTCGTACGCAGCATCGATACCGCCCTGGATGGTATCTGAGAGTGCTCTGATATCCTCAGTGTCTCCAATCTTGACAACTACACCATTGAGCATGCTTTCATTGGTATACCAGGGGCTGATGTTGACATTATCGCTGACCGCATTACCCAGCCCGTCTGGATTAACCATGAGATGGTACGGCCCGGTGACATCACCCCACCAGTTGAGCGTGGCATCAAGAGTAGCAGCATCGGTGTTTTCCGCACCGTACGTGGTGTTATCAGTTATCTTGTTGTTGTTTACAACTACACCATCGGCAGAGGAACGAACCAGAACCCCAACATCGTTGCCTTGTATCGTGTTGTTGGTGATGCTGATGTTGCTTAAGGTCTGCGCCCCACCTGCACTTCCCACACGGATACCCTGTGAGAAACCTGAAAAGCCCTGAATGGTGTTATTGGTTACCGTTACGTCCTGCTGGTCACGACCATCGAAGTCCTGCACGCAGATACCCTGAAAGGAGCCAACTGAACCGTCCCACGGATCAAGGGTCGTCTCGATAGTATTCCAGCTGATAGTCACATTTGATCGCTCGGTGGTTATCCCGCGGATAACCGCGCCACTGATAGTGTTGCCCTGGATGGTGACCGTCCCGGCTGGTGACGGGTCTGAAGGCGTGTGATTAATGAATATAGCCTCGTAGCCGTGCGTCCCACTACCCAAGGCCTCAAATGTATTATCGTGAATGTTAAGCCCGTCCAGGTCACCGGCGCCGCCGTTGCCATCGCGGTAGGTCTGGATACCCTGGGAGATTTCACCGAGGGAAGAGGCATTGGTCACCTGAAAGATGTTGTCGTGAATTTCCACATTGTCGCCCCCGATAACCATTCCGCTGGCGTATTTGCCGGTCTCAGGGTCTGGTCCCTGGATAGTGAAACCGTAAATCTCCACACCGTCAGCAGAGATTTCAATATTCGGTACAGCTAAAGGGAAGTCGACTTCATTAACATTTGCCACGCCCTTGATGGTCGTGACCGCAGCGCCATTTTTTGACTCAAGAGTAAGGTTGGCGACGTGTATCACAAGATCCTCTTCATAGGTTCCGTCTGCGACGCTGATAGTGTCGCCTGGGTCGGCCTCGTCGATAGCCTGCTGAATGCTGGTGTAGACGTCGCCGAGTGTACCTACTGCCCCGGGGGGTCTTACCTCCAATGTGGCCGGCCATACGGGATTGGCTTCAAGAAGCACGAACCCCACCGCACAAACTATTAGTGCTAATAGCTTCTTCATTTTTTGAACCTCCAAAGAAAAGTTCCTTTGCTCTGCTGCGGACGGTCCGCAGCAACTCTCGTTGTTTTGTCAATCCATTGACGCAGGTTCAGTCCGTTTGATTAATTACAACATTTCTCCATAGGCATCTCCTCTCTGCCGACTGTTGGGCGGCCGGCGTTTTGAGGTTGGTTAACGGGATTTGCACAGCATAAAAAACTGCTGCCGGGTTACTTATAGGGGAGCATATAGAAGTGCCTGTGCTGGGATAGCTCACCACCATCTTAGGTGAGATATACCCAGAACGCATAGAACAGGCAAACGCCTGAGGTGTGGTGTCACCACTCCTCATTCTCGCAACTCCTCACCCACTGGTTGCTGTGCCAGCCTCGCAGATGGCACAGCTTCAGGTGCGGTTTTCAGTAAAGCAAATAAACCGTTACCTGCCAGTGAAAAACAGCAAACACACTTACCCACTTTACCAATGATTGGCCAACGTGTACCAGCTTTCTTCTTAGCTGTCAAGTCTAAAATTGGCTAAATTGTCATTTTTTTATTTTTTTTGCGGATTTTTCCCAAGACCCCACAAGCGGTGATTCAGGGAAGTTTCTGGTTTGCGTAAGCTGTTGCAGCGTAAGAAGATAGGTCACGCGGGATGGCCGAGCACGGCCATACAAATGACACTTTCGCTGGTGCCATCAATATCGAGTATGGCGTTTACCTTGTCATCGTAAAGGGCCCCGATTTCACAACTGGCGAGATTGAGACTGACGGCGGCAAGGGCGAGGTTTTCTGCGATGTGGCCGGCATCGAGATAGACATATCTGTATGCTCGCTGGCCGTATTTGGATTTTGAGCGTTGGAAGAGGGCCGACCACACAAAGACGACAGCAGCAGTGGCGCACATCGACTGGCCGAGGGCGGCTGCGGCGATTCGGCGGCTGAAATCACCGTGCTTTAATTGCTCAAGCTGATGGCTCTTGACAGAGTAATGATACAGGCCCATATCGAGGTTTTTTATGTTATTTGCAACGATGTAGGTCTCTATGGGATACAGGGCGCCGGCTGAGGGGGCGGTGCGAAATTCGTAGCCGGCCTCGATTCGCTGTATGCCGGTTGACGCCCAGAGCAGGTAAGAGAGCCGGTCGGTAGTGATCGGCTCCTGCCGGAAACTGCGCATGCTCTTTCTGGTCTTCAGGGCCTGGTCCAGCGTCATAGGCTCACCGTGCTCAAAGGCCGGAAGGTCAATCTTTGGATTGAGGGGATATTCCTTGTACAAGGGGGGCTGAGCACCCCAATCAAGCGTCCGCGAGGGCATATTCCGCGGGTCATACTTTGTCTTCTGGTGAAAAGTGTCGCCTACATCGCTCATTTTTGCACCTCCATTTGTAACGCCGCTTTGGGACAATATATGCCCTACTAATACTGAAAAGCGGCACTCGTCGCAAGAGAATATCTTAATCTGAGCTCCAAAGCAGATTTAACACACCAGCAAGTTTGATAAATGAGAAAATTTGCAAAAAATTTGCAAAAAATAGTACAAGACGCTTGACTTTTGTTTTGTAATCTGTTAAAATGCCCCCCGTGTTAGATAAATATCTAAAAAGTTAGGTTAGAAAGACAGGTACAAATGGCAGTTTTGGGCAAAAACAGGCCCAACCGGCGTCAAAAGGGGTTTTAGGTATACCGAGAGAAAGGGGGAGTATCTATGCAAACAGTTCACGCAAATATTCCGGAAGAGGCTTTGGTGGCAAAAAGCGTTTATCGTGAGCAAATCGAATTGCTGCGCAGCAGGGTGAGCCTGCTGAGCGGTAAAGACAAGCTGTTAATGACAATGTATCTGGAGAACGGGAATACGTTTCGTCAGATGGCGCGGCTGGCAGGCGTCAGCGAGACAACCATCTCTCGAAGAATACGTAAGGTGACAAAACGATTGATGGATGGCAAATATATAACGTGCCTGCGGAACCGCGACAAATTTACCAAGATGGAAATGGCAGTAGCAAAGGATTGCTTTCTGCTGGGGTTGTCGCAAAGAAAAATAGCCTTAAAGCACAACTACAGCGTTTATCGGATTTGCCAAATGCTAAAAAGGATTCAACAGCTTACAAAAACAGCGCACAGGGTATAAGGAAACGGCAAACTCACCATGGGGACATACAGTGTTTCAAGAACCTTTCCCCGGGAGGGACAAATTACCGAGAAGGCTGCAGCAGTGATGAGGATGTTTGGCCTGACGGTTGAGCGTCTCAGGGAGAGGGGAGTCAGGCACAGTTGCAGTGTTGAAATCAACGCAGGTGACATTGTATATATCACAGGGCCTTCGGGCAGCGGAAAGAGTGTGCTGCTGAGAGAGCTGGAAAGAAGTGTTCCGAGCCCGGATAAAGTGAACCTAAACGAAATAAGGCTACCGAGCGATGGGGCCGTGATCGATTCGATGGAGGGCGATTTCCTGACAGGGCTGAAACTGCTGAGCATTGCGGGTCTAAACGATGTCTTCTGTGTTCTTGAACAACCGTCTAATCTCAGTGACGGACAGAAGTGGCGATTTCGATTAGCAAAGGCGCTGGCAGCAGGAAAGAAGTTTGTCTTTGCAGACGAATTCTGCTCTGAATTAGACCGGATTACGGCGTCGGTGATCGCGTATAACATACACAAGTTTGCAAAACGGGCTGGGGTGACATTTATCTTAGCGGCAAGCCACGAAGACGTGCTCGTTGATCTGGCGCCGGATGTGCTTATCGTGAAGGAATTATCCGGCCCGGCGCAGGTTGTCTATAAGAATTCTCGATGCTCGATAGTTTGAATTGATTGATGAAGAATTGTTCTGTTACAAGGCGAATCAAGATTGTTTCCGGCTGCCTTGACGACTACAAGCAACTCGCTCACTTTCACTACCGTGACAGCAGGCTGGGTCCGTTCGCAGCGATTTTTGCGATCAGGCCAGCTAAGACTTTGGCGGTCAGTTCCGGCACAGGCGTCATTGGTGTTATCGTTTATAGGATGCCAAGCTCAGGTATTGAGCTTCGGAACGTCGCGACGGGTAATTTTTTTGCGGGTTTTGACAGGGTGACACGACTGGCTCTTGTCAACAAAAACATCCGCTGTATCAGCAGGGTGATATTAGAGCCGAGGTTCCGTGGGCTTGGTTTGGCGAGCCGATTGGTGCGGGAGACAATGCCGAAAATGGGGGTCCCTATCGTTGAGGCGTTGGCGGTGATGGGAATGGTCAATCCGTTCTTTGAAAGGGCGGGTATGAGTGCTTGTGCAGCGAAGATGCCAGCGAGGTGCGTTCAGCTTACAGAAGCCTTTAGTCTGGTCGGTGTCGAAAAAGAGACACTTATCGAGCCGCGAAAAGTGCAACAGAAACTCGATGAACTGGGGCAGGCGCAGGCGGAATTTGTAGAGCTTCAAATAAGAACCTTTCTTCAGAGCTACGGCAAGAGACGCAATATGCCGGCGGGTCTGGAACGAACAAGATTTGTATTAAGCAAACTGACATTTCGGCCGGTTTATTATGTCTGGTTCAATCCGGAAATAGGGTGTGAGGTTTAGGGTTTAGGGTATAGGGTATAGAGAAGGGGAAAAATATGGCGAACTGGATTCAGGCGATAGCGTTGGAGAAGCTTGTTGCTCATCCGGACAATCCGAACCGGCAGAGCGGGGTGAATTTTGCGAAGCTGGTTCGCAATATAGAGCGGACGGGCAGGTACGAGCCGTTAGTGGTTCGGCCCTGCCCGGAGAGGGAGAGTTTTTATCAGATAATCAACGGACATCATCGGTGGCGGGCTTTGGCCAAGCTGGGGTACGAGGCCGCGGACTGCGTGGTGTGGGAGATTGACGATGAGCAGACGGACATACTGCTTGCGACGCTTAACCGGCTTGGGGGGACGGACGAATTAGGCAAGAAGCTGAAGTTATTGAAGCGTTTGAACCATAGGCTGGAGAGTGGGGAGCTTTCGAAGCTGCTGCCGCTGAAGCGGGCGCAGATTGAGCGACTGACGAGTCTGAGGCTGCCGAGCAGGCCGGCGAAGATGGACGCGAAGTCGTTTGCGAATCCGACGGTGTTTTTCCTTGATGACGGGCAGCAGGAGGTTGTTGAGAACGCGCTATCGCTTGCAGAGCAAAAGCCGGGATGCGGGTCACGTGGCACGGGTCACGAGACGAAGGCTGCGAGAAGAGCGGGGGCTTTGACTTGCGTGGCACAATGTTTTATTGATAATTCGACGGTAAATTGCGAAAACGTTGAATAATTGGTTCAAGAAAGCAGTTGTTATAGGGCTTTTGTGTTGAAATGGCCGGTGGGTTATGGTATGATGCGGTGGTTGAATGGGGGGCCAACAACGAGCATAGGAGATGAGAAAATGGGCAGAACTTGGAGACTGGAGACAATCAGGTCAATTATCATACTCGGCGTAGTGCTTTCGTTGGCGGGCACAGCCTGGGGAAAATACAGCGGCGGCAGCGGGGAGCCGAATAATCCCTATAGAATAGCGACGCCTAATGACTTAAACGACATCGGCAACCACCCTAACGACTGGGACAAACACTTTGTGATGACTGATGACATTAACCTGGTTGACTATAACGGGACCAGCTTTAAGCTGATCGGTTACTGGGAGAATTGGTACGATGCCGACAATGTGCCGTTTGTGGGTGTCTTTGACGGCAACGGCCATACGATAAGTAACTTCACCTACGCGATGCCCGCACATAACGGCGTGGGTCTTTTTACCTATCTGGGCAGCGGCGGCAAAATCATGAACCTGGGGCTGGCCAACGTGGATGTCAATGCACCGGGACGGTACTGCGTCGGCGGTCTGGTCGCCTTTAGCAAGGGGGCTGTCAGCAACTGCTGGGCCGACGGCAATGTCAGAGCCGGCAGATACGTAGCTGTGCTGGTTAGTTATGGGGGCCGCCGTTCTGTAATATCAGATTGTCTGGTTCGCGGAAGGGTCAGCGGCACAAATTACCCTGTCGGCGGACTGGTCAGCGGCAATGAAGATGTGGTCTCCGCCTGCGGGTCGCACGTGAAGGCACAAGGTGTGGACTCCGTGGGAAGTCTGGTGGGCGAAAACTATTGGACGATAAGGGACTGCTTTGCCACCGGAGACGTGCAAGGAAGCTCACAGATCGGCGGGTTGGTCGGATACAACACCGGAAGCATCGACCGCAGCTGGGCGTCGGGTGATGTGTCGGGCTACTTTGCGAGCGGCGGGCTGGTGGGTGAGAACAACGACGAGATCAGAGACTGCTATGCGGTTGGCGACGTCAATGGTGACAACGATTGCACGGGTGGACTGATCGGCCGGAACTATTACCATGTCTATCACTGCTACGCAGCGGGCAGGGTAACGGGGGCGGGTAACCTCGGCGGTTTTGCGGGCGTGGCTTATTCGTTGAGCGAGTTTCAAAGCTGTTTCTGGAACCAGGATGCTAACCCCACATTGGACGGCATCGCCGGGGGCAGCGACCCGAACGTTATCGGTATCTCCACAGCACAGATGCAGACGGAAAGCACGTTTACAGATGCGGGGTGGGATTTTGTGGATGTGTGGGATATCGGGGAGGGGCAGACGTATCCGTTTTTGCGGGTGCATTCGGCGGGAGATTTGAATCACGACGGGGTGGTGGATTGGCGGGACTTTGGGATATTGGCCGGACACTGGCTGGAAGGCGCAGGATAGAAAATCAAAGATAAAATTGTAAAGAGCAAAATTACATATCAAAATTCAAAATTCATTCGGGCAGACCATTTCGATAAATCGGGGGCATTACGTAATGACAAATAAGTGGTTGAGCAGGCGGCAGCTTGCGGTGATAGAGGATATGTTCGCGGGCGAGCTTGATGAGCCGGCGATCTTGGAGAAGCACCGGGTGAGCCAAAAGGCCTTTAGTCGGTGGCAGGGCGAGGAATTGTTTAGGGCAGAGCTGGGTCGTCGGCTGGCGTGGCTGAACTTCCAAAGTGAGCTTATCATCGCAAGATACAAATCACTGGCGGCGGCTAAGCTCGTTCAACTGACTGAGTCGGAGAAAGAAGAGACGGCTCGTAAGGCGTGCCTGGATATAATATCGGTGCCGAAAAGTTCCGCACAAAGAGCATCGCAGTCGCTCGATGAATCGCAGGCCACGAGTCCGCAGCAGTATCAGCAGCTATCGCCGGAGACCGCCAGCCGGCTTTTAGCCGTACTGGCGGAGAAAAATGGCGAGAATCGGTGATTGGAGTAGGTCTTATTATAGTTTTTGGCCAAAAAGTATAATAAGAATTGAAAAATGATACCAAAGTATAATAAGACGTAAGTTATTGTGAACACAGGGGATAGTGAGCATTGTGTCTATTTTCGGCGGAATTCCTTGTTGATGCAGCTTGACTTATTATACTTTTTCCCTAAAAATTATAATAAGATTTCTCTAATTGAACGAAAGTATAATAAGCATGAAGGACTCGGATATTACAAAAGACAGTTTTGGCCATCTTGTTCCGGCCATACACGAAGAACAGGCATTTATACCTAACGATCTGCCTCCTCGGCTGCAGTGGCATTCAGAGCTGGCCACGACCTTATCGGACGCGAGCCGTGCCATTGGCCAGTTGCATGGAGCCGGGCTTAGTCTGGCCAACCCCAACCTGCTTATAACCCCCTTCATTCGGAGGGAGGCGGAGATGTCCAGCCGCATAGAGGGCACACAGGCCAGCCTGCAGCAGTTGTACCTGTTCGAGATGGAGGATCGCACAGTTGAATCAAAGGTTCCGGACGTCAGGGAGGTTTTCAACTACGTGCGTGCCATCGAATATGGACTGAAGCGCAGCAGCGAGTTGCCTGTTTGCCTCAGGATGATACGCGAGCTTCATGAGATTCTGCTCAAGGATGTTCGCGGCGAGCAAAGGGCTGCGGGGCAGTTCAGAAAGGCGCAGACCTGGGTTGGACCGGACCGCTGTTCAATTGGCGAGGCAAGTTATGTCCCCCCACCGCCGCAGCAGATGGCAACAGCCCTCGACGCGTTTGAGAAGTTCATCAACTCTCCATTGAATCAGCTGCCTGTGTTGGTATGGCTGGCAATGGTTCATTACCAGTTTGAAGCCATCCACCCGTTCCTTGACGGGAACGGTAGAATCGGCCGACTGCTTATTACCTTGCTATTGTGCACAAAAGGAATATTGGACAAGCCGTTACTGTATCTTAGTGCCTATTTTGAGCGCAATCGTCAGCAGTACTACCAGCGGCTGCTGGAGGTCAGCACACAGGGCCGATGGGCTGAGTGGATTTTGTTTTTTCTTCGGGGTGTTATTGAGCAGTCGGAAGATGCGTTTGAGAGGGCTCGGCAACTGCTGGATTTGCAACAGCGGTATCAGAAGATAGTCCATGCCACGAAAAGGTCAGCGTTGCAGATCAGGCTGGTTGAGCTGCTCATTGAACGCCCGTTGATAACAACTGTGTTTGTGAGTAAGTATTTTAACGTGACATATCCAGCTGCCAGGAATAATATCGCCAAGCTTATGGGGGTGGGCATTTTGAAAGAAGTTACCGGTGCGAGACGCAACAAGGTTTACGTGGCAGAGGAGGTTGTAAATATTATCAATAAGCCTTTCTCCCGCAATTGAAAGCGCGCGCAAAAAAAGGGAGACTAAGGCCTTTTTGTCCTTTCAGGATCTGTTGGCCCGTCCCCCTTTTTCGATAACGCGAAGCTATACTTAAGTACCCACCTCGCGAAGCCAGAACTGCCGGGTGGCAAAGCTCTTCTATATAAAGTATAATCCAGTTCTTATTCAGGGCCAAAAAAGCAAAAAGAACTTTTGACATTTTTTTAAAGAGGAAGTAACAGTGAAGAGAAAGTCGTTTGTGGGACTGGTATTTTTGCTTGCTTTTATGGGTCTATTTTTCATCGGCGGCTGTAATAGCGTCGCAGTCAGGAACGAGACGGTGTATTTGTTTTCGTCTTTCAGAGGGGAAAGAGAAGGGCTTTATTTAGCCTGGAGCGAGGATTTGTATAACTGGACCGAAATTGCCGGGCCGCATCTTAAACCGACGATTGGTGACAATGTTATGCGTGACCCGTTTATTATGATGGGGCCGGGCGGAATCATTCATATGGTCTGGACGACAGGTTGGGGCCGAAGGGACATTGGTTATGCGAGCACACGGGACCTTATTAACTGGAGCGAGCAGAAGCTGATACCGGTTATGGGGAGCAAGCCGAAGGCGAGAAACTGCTGGGCGCCGAAGATATTCTATGACGAGGCCGAGAAACAGTGGTTGATTGTATGGTCGACGTGGCTTGATGACGGGACGTTTAGGCCGCCGGAGCTGCCGCATACGTCGAAGCAGCATCGGATATTTTATGTCACGACCAAAGACTTCAAAGATTTCAGCGAGGCAAAGCTGCTTTTCGACCCTGGTTATAGCTGCATTGATGCGTACCTGCTAAAAGACGGCGACGAATACATTCTGTTCTTCAAGGACGAGCGTTACAACGATTCAGAAGTTTTCGCGCCGGCGCATCAGAATATACGGATGGCACGCGGCAAGAGCCGGTACGGGCCGTTCGGTGACATAACCGAACCAATTACCGGCAAAGGTGCAGGCAAATGGCACAACGAGGGGCCGTGCGCGGTGAAGCTGGGCGGTGAATACTACGTTTTCTACGACCATCACAGCGGCGAAACCTACTACGGGGCGGTCAAATCAAGGGACCTTAAGAATTGGGTCGATGTCTCTGAGCAAATGAATTTTCCCAAAGGTCTCAAGCACGGCTCGATTGTTCGCGTGCCGAAAAAGGTCGTTACGAAGCTGCTTCGGAGCCGGCAGGATAAGGGAGGTACGTAATGCGAAAAGTAACGTTTTTGGTTGTCATGTCACTGTGGTCAAATGTGTTTGGCGCTGATGACGGCTTAGTAGTATCGTGGAAGTTCGATGAGGGAAAGGGCAAAACGGTCGCCGATAGTGTCACCCAAGTTAAGGACCGGATACGAGGCAATTTTAAGTTTGTGCAAGGTGTTTCCGGCAGCGGTCTAATGTTCGATGGTTTCACGACCAGCGTGGTTCGCAAGGCAGAAAAGGCACCGAAACTTGACGGCGATTTTACGATTGAGGCGTGGATATCGCTGGGTGCTTATCCGTGGAACTGGTGTCCGATTGTGGCGCAGGAAAAGGACAAAAGAAAAGGTTACTATTTCGGGGTTGATTCGCAGGGACACGTGGGTCTGGGGCTGGCGGTCGATGGCAAATGGGTGGAATGTAAGTCGCCGGATTTGCCCGGGCGTAAAGTGGGACTTGAATTAAAACAATGGTATCACGTGGCCGGTGTTTATGATTCCAGGAGCGGTATCACGATTTATGTTGACGGCAAGTTGACAGGGACGCTGCCGGTCAAGGGCAAGGTTGAATATGCCCCGCAGATGGACCTTCTGATTGGAAGGAATCACAAGAAGATGGCTCCTACGTATCCGGTTCGTTCGTTTGCGACACATCCGTCCTGGTATTCGTTCGACGGCATAATCGATGAAATAAAGATTTACCGTCGCGCATTGAGTGCGGAAGAAATCGCCGCCGCCTTTGAAGGCGCCAAGCCGAAGGACAAGCCCGATATTCCTGAGCGGCGTTTTCCCACGGTGCCGGATAGCGGGCGCTTCGGGGCCCTCTATACCAAGCTGAAGTATTATGACCAGTGGGACGCGTTGTGGCGAATGGGCGATTACTCGGATTTGGTGGTGCAGTTTGATGAGCATCCCATAAAGGTAATGTTCTGGCGGGGCAGCCGGTATTCGGCGTGCTGGGTGACAGAGAACGGCAGGTGGATGGCGGACCAGAGCCGGGAAGAAGGGGGAGGAGGAATAGAAGGAGCGCAGGGCTGCTGTGAGCATATGTCGGATGCCCAGTGTCGTCATTCTCATGTTCGGCTGATAGAGAATAATGATGCCAGGGTGGTCGTTCACTGGCGATACGCCCTGATTGATACGCTGTATCGGCAGACAGGTGTTGATGCGGTGACTGGTTGGGGGCTGTGGGGTGATGAGATTTACACGATTTATCCGGATGGGGTGGCGGTGCGGAATGTACTGCCGGGCAGAGGCGGCTGGCAGGAGACTATTTTTTTCAGTGAGCCGGGGACAAAACCGGAGGACAACTGCGAACTGGAGGCGATTACGTTAGTTAATATGAAAGGGGAAAGCCGGAGCTACTCGTGGGAGAAGGGCTATCCGAAATTTGACATTTCCGAGCCTTTGATACAGATGACCAACCTCAGGTCGAGATACAGGCCGTTTCTGATTTTCAGGCCTGGTTCGGGAACGCGGGTCTTCAATGTTGAAGTTCGCCCGCAGTATTCGCACTTTCCGTGGTGGAATCACTGGCCGGTCGCCCAGGTCGCCTCGGATGGCAGACATGCCCAGGCTGCGGACCGGGCGGCGCATTCTTCTCTTGTCTGGGGCAGACCTAAAGGGGGGGCGGCTCTATATGGCCTGACGAACAGGCCGGCGGTTTCACTGCTGCCTTTGGCTAAATCCTGGATATCTCCGGCGAAATTGACGGTCGCAGGCGATGATTTCGTTGGCGAAGGTTACGACTATAAGCAGCGGGCGTATGTTATAAACTGCAGTAAGCCGGCAAACAGTTTGAAATTTGAGCTGGCCGGCAGCGAGGATTCGCCTGTGGTCAATCCAGCAGTTGTTATCAAGAACTGGGGGGAGAGGCCAGCACGGTTAAAGGTCAACGGCAGGCAAGTCGGACGTGGTGAGAGTTTTCGATCCGGGCACCGTCATACATTCGAGGGCACAGACCTGATAGTGTGGTTCAAAACCGAATCTACAAAGCCGATTAAGATATCGGTAATTGCGGTTAAACGTTAGTTGAAGTACAATAATAGAGACAGCCAACTACTAATGGCTGGGACAATGCAAACAAGAAGATAGATGTCCCTGATAGGCCAAAAAAGGCCCACATTCATGAGAAAAAGAACAATTATAGTTTCCGTTGGTGCCGGCGCACTGGTAGTGATTTTGTTTGCACTGTTGGTTAAGGCCCTTATGATTCCTACAGGGATAATAACACAGGGATGCATAATTACGATTAAGCTCCAAATAGAAGAATACGAAAAAGACCACGGGGAATTGCCAGACAATCTCGACGGCTTTCGGAATTTCAATAAGAACCGCGATATTACCAAAGATGAATGGGGCCGGCGGATAATATACAATGTTGATTCCCAGGATTCGATTACATTAAAAAGCCTTGGTCGGGATGGCAAACCGGGTGGCAAAGGCAAGAATTGCGATATAATACTTCGTTTCAAGACAGGGGACCCCGTGGTTATGCCGTTCACTGCTAAACAGGAATAATATGGACAGCCAGCTATTAATGGCTGGGGACAGTGCACAAAAACGGTGACTGTCGGTAATAACATAGTGTCAGTAACAGATGAAGGATTTTTTGACGGTGATAATTAAACGGCCGAAAACTGCAATTTTGTGGACGACGGCTATTGTTTTGGCACTGATCGTAATAGGGCTGCTAGTTGCGTATGTTCTCAGGGAAGAGTTTGGTGTCCTTCCCATATATTACCAACGCCGTCCGGATAAGATGATCACGCGTCTCGAGAGGATCTTCGAGATCGATTTCCCCGAGGAGATTAAAGATGTGAGAGCGGCCAGGACGGGAGCTCAGTGGGACGGCACTGTTGGATTTTTGCTCAAGTTTACTGCTGACCCTAATGTGGTGGAGGGGTTTCTGAAGATCAGACATCCAGCGCCATACGATCATGAAAGTGACCTGAGAGAAAGGGGTTTCTTCCTTGTGCCGGACTGGTTTACGGAGCCGATTCAGGAAGGCATAATGGGCTATCTTAATTTGCTTCCCCGCAAACCGGAATTTGCGGAGCGAATCTCAGGAGTGTCTGCAATAGTATATGTTGACACTGCGGACAAAACAGCTTATGTCGTTTATATATATAGTGGTTATGACGCTGACTGGGACTAAAGGCTCACGCTGACCATGTTCAATCCCTAATAAAGTAGATTGGACTTGTGCCTGTTGAAGGTTAGTGTAAGAGACCGTTAATCGTTCACGGGTTAATATGGTGAATTTTGGGCCCGCCTTACGTCTGGCGGGTCATTGCGAGCGAGGCAGAGCCGAGCGGGGCAATCTCTCTGCCCCGAAGATCTGAGATTGCTTCGCGGGGCTCGCAATGACATAAGGCAGCGAGCAGTTTTTTTTGAAAGGGAAGCAAATGAAAAAGGTAAGTGAATTGGGCCTTACGGCGGTTTTGGTAGCTTTGGTTATGTTTGCCGCCGGCTGCAGAAAGCAGAAAGTCAAGCGGGTGGGGATGGTGATTGGACTCAATCCGGCGAAAACAGCGGAATACAAACGACTGCACGACGATTCCAATCCCGGCGTTCGTGACCTGCTCAGTAAGTACAATATGCACAATTTCTCAATCTTTCTGCATAAGATTGAAGGTAAATGGTATGAGTTCGGCTACTACGAATATACCGGCGACGACTATGAAGGTGACATGGCCAAACTTGACGCCGAGCCGCGTAACAAGGAATGGCTGAAGGTGTGTGACCCCATGCAGATTCCACTGAAAGGCGAAAAATCCTGGGCCGTAATGGAACAAGTTTACTGCAACAGATAGCCTTGCGGTCATTGAGAAAGTGATAATATGGCTTTACGCGATACGGAGGTTATCCGATGCGAAGAGTAATTTGTTTATCGTTGTTTGTACTGGTGTGGATGTCGTGCGGTGTGCTGGGTTTGGAGCATGATGAAGATTTGGTTGGGTGGTGGAGGTTTGACGAGGACAGGGGTGACGCGGCGTTTGATGTTGCGGTCGGGACTATGGACAAAATCGGCGGCAATTTCAAGTATGTCGAGGGAGTCAGAGGCAAGGCGCTGAGGTTCGACGGCTATACGACTTTTGTCACCCGGAAGGCCGAAAATGCGCCTCGCCTGGCGGATGCGTTCACCATTGAGGCCTGGGTAGCGCTGCAGACTTATCCGTGGAACTGGACGGCGATAGTGGAGCGTGAAAACGACCACAGAGCGGGGTACTTTTTCGGAGTCGACGCCGAGGGGCACATCGGTCTGCAGCTAACAATCGACGGCCAGTGGCGTGAATGCAGCTCTCAAATCAAGCTGCCGTTATTGAAATGGTCCCATATAGCAGGGACTTTCGATAAAAACAAGGGCATCAATATCTATATAAATGGAAAACCGGCTAATTCACTTGTGCTGAAGGGTCTGATGAGACCTGCCGAGAAGGTAGATTTGTTATTGGGCAAAAGCTGTGAAAAATTGTCTCCTTTGGGTACGGAGCGGCGGGCCAGCCGAAAGACGCTTTCTAATATGGTGTTTGATGGACTCATCGACGAGGTGAAGATTTACAGGCGGGCTTTGTCTGCTGAGCAAGTGGCTAAATCATTTGCGCAGGTTTTGCCGAGGACAGAGAAGGCGCTGAAGTGGCGTGTTATGCCATCCGGGCCGAAGGGGCTTCCGCGGCGATTCAAGGCGTATTATACCCGGCTGCTGTATGCCGAGGAGTGGGAGAAACCGTGGCGTGTGGGGCCGCATCCCGATATTCTGGTTACCTTTGATGAGTCCCCGGTAAGAGTTGTATTCTGGCGGGGGACCAGCTACGGGGCAAGCTGGGTAACCGAGAACGACATCTGGATGAGCGACCAGAGCGTCGAAGACAGCGGGACAGGCTGGGGGCTTTCGGAGCATATGGCCGACAAGCAGTGCCGGTATTCATACGTTCGGCTTATCGAAAATCACGATGCCCGCATCGTTGTTCACTGGCGCTACGGTGTTTGCGACATTCGCTACACCATCAATCACACCGATCCGGAAACCAACTGGGGCGACTGGGTCGATGAATACTACTACATTTATCCCGACGCGGCAGCCACGCGCAAGCAGGTACTCTGGACCGGCGCCGACGTGGACGGCTTTCAATGGCAGGAGACGATATTCTTCAGTCAGCCGGGGACACGCCCGGAAGACAATATCGAGCTGGAAGCGTTCACCTTAGCCAACATGGCCGGCCAGGCGCATACGTATTCCTGGGCCAACGGCGCCCCGGAGGATTACCCGCGGCCCAAAGGTGCAAACATCCAGCTTACGAATCTCAAGGCCGCAAACAAACCGTTCATTATCTTCGAGCCCGTTCGGCCGATTACGGCGTTTGGCAGCGGCAGCCGGTTCTCGAAGTTTCCCTGGTGGAACCACTGGCCTGTCTCGCAGATACCCAGTGACGGCAGAAAGATATTCGGCCCCGACCGACCGTCCCATTCTTCGCTGAGCAACTATGAGCCGCAGGCCGTGCGCGGAGAAGGTGACTCGTACATCGCCGTGTCCCTGTACGGAATGACGGATAAACCCATCGAGTCGGTGGTGCCGTTGGCCAGGTCGTGGAATTATCCGGCCCACCTGAAACTTGCCGGCAGCGGTTTCGAGAGCGATGGTTTCAGCAAGTACGAACGCGCTTATCTTCTTGCCTGCAAAGACAGCGGCAGGCGGTCAACCCTGAAATTTGAATTAGCCGCAAGCGAAAAATCGCCGGTGGTCAACCCCGCTTTTATCATCAGGAACTGGGGCCGGGCCGGAGCAAAGCTCAAGATAGACGGCAGGACAATCAAACGCGGCAAAGACTTCCGCTTTGGACATCGACGCACGCTGGAGGGCACTGACCTGATTGTCTGGGTGAAGAAAAATTCGACGAAGCCGATTACGATTTCGCTTTCGCCGGCAATTTAGTATGACCGTTCAAAGAAATCCTGGCTTTTGCTATCAAAAAAGCCTTGTACAACAGTGCTGCGACGAGTATAATAGAAGAATAAGAATTGGAAGCGGACCATGAAGTGCACTTCTTTATTTGCTGTTTTGTTTGGAGGAGTTGCTTGGGCGGTTTGCCTTGCCGCCGAGACGTCGGAGCCACTCGACCTTAGCGGCCGAGAGGTAGTAGTGCGGGTGTATGACAACTGGCAGCAGGACCCGTGGGCGTTTCAAACGATAACCGTCTCGACAGAGGGCCCAACCGTATATTTTGATTTTAAGCATGCCGATGGAAACGCAATCTTTGTGATACTTGCCGACGAGCAACAGGACCCGGACGTCAAGACAGCTCTGGGCGACGTGGTCTACGCCGAACCATACAAGCAAGGGCTGACCTATACCTTGGGTACTTACAACCGCAGCAGCGTTCAGAATAAATTGCGGGCCTTGGTTGATGGTCTGGGCAATCCGCTTGTCGGTGCGACAGCGGAGATTTACCTGAAAGGCACATGGCCGGAATGGCACACCGTTGGCCTGAGCCAGATGGTACTGAAAGATACGAATCGGTTTAAAGTTCCGATTGCTGTTGGATCGCTGACTACCTTTGAGATTGTTGTTTCGCATCCGGACTACGGCATAACGCTAGCCGAAATTTACAGACACGACCTCAGGGACGAAGTATTTGTTCCCGTCCTGAAGGCAAGTTCAGAGCAGTACAAGCGTTCTATCTGGGGCACAGTAGTTGATCCACACCACGTTCCCATCCCCGGAGTATTGCTCAGATCCTGCGCTTTATACGCCCTGGGTGGCGGTAAGCTCACGTGCAAACGAGCATACGGCGTCCGGACCGATGAGCAGGGACGATTTTGCATGTATCTGCCGCTGGAGGACGGTAAGCTGGTTCCGAACAATTCAGAATATGAGGTGAGTATATCACCACCAAGGGCTCTTGGTCTTCGCGGCCCAGGCGGCACGATTCGGAACGGGCAGGAAAGCACGATTGTTCTGAGGGCAAGGCCCGGGTCCTTTCGCACCTTCGTTTTTAAAGATGAAAATGGGCCAATCACTGATGTTGAGAGATTGAAAAAGATCGTGGTCAGAGTCGATGCTGAACGTAATTCGATCAAGTATATATACTCCTCATGGAAAGACGGTCGCATATTTCCGCCTGGAACATACCGGGCAGAAATGAAAATAAGGCCCAAGAGGGTAATCTTTGAGGCTATAACAGTGACTGAGAACAGCCCGGAGCAACTGGTTTTCAAAGCTAAGTACCCACAGGCTGTCTACGATGGGTATGTAGTCCACGGAATTACCGGCGAGCCGATGCCCGGTGTGATTGTAGTATGCACCACTGGCATCGCAGAAGAAGCGTCTTCGCTCACAGCCCAGCAGTGGCAAGCGATACACGCCCTCGAGGATGATTTTTCGCCAGACTGCAATGCGCTGGCACCATTCCGGGTAGAACCCCGCTTCTCCAAATTGACGCGAACTGACGAGCACGGGCGTTTCCAAGTCAACTTTGTCTCGGGCAAAGATAATGACTTCTGGACGTTCTCAGCGGTCGAAGAGAATTACCTTGTTGGTTTTCAATATCGGATGGACCTGGAGCCGGACAAGGATGGGAACGTTAGTGTGCCGGACATAAAGCTGTTTCCGACAGCGAAAGTTCTGCTGGAGCTGCACGTGGAAGATACGAATAATGCGCCGCCCATCTGGCCTGGGTGGGGTGTTACGGGAGAGGACAATCCAGATTGGCAGGACCGCCTGCCTTACCAGCATGGGAGCAGTCAAGTTATGCCCGACGAAGTCTATAGCATGGACGTCCCAGCGGGATTTAACCTGCGAGTAGAAGTGGATGTAGGCGGAGAGTCCAATCCGCGATGGAGTCCAATTATCATCAAGGGTATCAATCTCCAACAAGGTGAGAAGCTGGATTTAGGCAAGCTGACGTTTGAGCCGACACTTCCGATCTTTGTGGCGGTTATAAATTCACGTGGTGAACCGGTGGAAGGCGTAACCGTACGACACAAATGCGAACGCGGTCTTCGGAAGTATTGGGACAATACGGACGAGGAAGGCATAGCCGCATTTAGTGCGCCAGCTCATTCCAAGGGCGAGTTCTGCATCTGCGCTGATAAGGGCGAGTTCAATATCTATGGTCCGGACTTACACGACCCGGCGCTGAAGGAAAGCATGACCTACGCGATAGCCGGGCCGGAAGACGCCAACAGCGTTTACACGCTGCAGGTATCGGACGAAATTCTTCACCATCTGTTCAAGTAAGGAAAGGGGAAATTGTGAAGATTGCAATTGCGTCTGACCACTCGGGCTTTAAGCACAAAGAGCAGATTAAGACGGTTCTCATTGAACAAGGGCATGAGGTCAAGGATTTCGGCACATATTCGACCGAGAGCTGTGATTATCCGGATTTTATTCGGCCGGCAGCAGAGGCGGTGACGGCCGGCAAATTCGAGCGCGGCATCGTGCTGTGCGGCACGGGCAACAGTGGAGCAATGGTCGCCAATAAAGTAGCCGGTATCAGGTGTGCAGTGTGCTGGGACCTTCGCTCAGCAAGGTTCAGCAGAGAAAATAACGACGCTAATATGCTGTCGTTGGGCGAGCAGATGACGCCGCTACAGGATGCGCTGGAGATAATCGAGGTGTGGCTCAATACGCCATTTGCGGGCGGGCGACATAAGCACCGCCTCGACAAAATGGAAAGACGCTAAACAGGCCAAGGTAAAGTTGCGAAAGCTGTCGGGTTTTACCTTTTCAACTCAAATCAGAGCTGTCGGCCATCTTAATTACATACCAAAAAATCATCGGGGAGAGGGGACATAGCGATGGCAAAATCAATTATGGATTCCTGCTTTCGCAGGAATGACGCAGTGGATAAAACAGCCAGCGACATCGAAAAGGCTTCTTCGATTTATTCAGCTCTGCGGCGAACCCGTCCCACCACAAGAGCGGACCTTAAGAACTACATCAAAGTTTTTTTAGGCATTGATATTCCGGACAAAAAAATCTGCTCTGAGCACAACAGCCCGATGGACTATTTGTGGCACAGTTTTTCCGCCGACTTTGCTGGTGAAAAAAGCACAAATGCCGACGCAGTAGTCTGGGCGAACCGCGCCGGCGGAAAGACCAAATTAGCTGCGGTCGCTACGCTGCTGGACTGCGTCTTTAAGCGGAACTGCCAGGTGCGAATACTGGGCGGCTCGGGCGAGCAGGCCGGCAGAATGTATGAATACCTGACAGGCTTTCTGCGCAACGGCTTCGAAGAATTTCTGCCTGGGGCGGTCCGCAAGAATAAATGCAGCTTTGCCAATGGCTCGGCTGTTGAGGTTTTGACGCAATCGCCGATGAGCGTTCGCGGCCAGCACGTTCAGAAGCTGCGCTGCGACGAGGTTGAGCTTTTTGATGACGAGGTCTTTGCAGCGGCAAAGTTCATCACTCGCAGCACAGCGAGTATCGTAGCCGCTATGGAGGTAATCAGCACGATGCACCGGCCTTACGGCTTGATGCAAGAAGTAGTTTCGTCGGCGGAGCAGTTCGGCACGCCGGTCTTTAAGTGGTGTCTGTGGGAGGTGATTGAGAAATGCACTGACCGGAGCTGTTCGCAATGTCCCTTGTGGAGTGACTGTGGTGGCAGGGCCAAGCGGGTGGATGGGTATTTGAGGATTGACGACTGCATAACAGCGAGGCGTCGGGCCAGCAGGGCGGGCTGGGAGGCGGAGATGCTGTGCAAAAAGCCCAGTCTGGAGAATGTGGTCTTTGATGAGTTCGACCCCTCCAGGCACGTCAGGCCGGTCGATTATGATGCAAACTTAGCCGTGTACCGGACGCTTGACTTCGGGTTTGTGAATCCTTTTGTGTGTCTGTGGATTCAGGTTGATGATGCCGGCGTTGTGCGGGTGGTGGACGAGTATGTCCGCAGCAGGGCGACAATTGACGTGCACGCCGGCGAGGTAAAACAGCGAACACCCGGCGGTGAGCAGCGGGTGGCGGCTACCTTTTGCGACCCGGCCGGAGGCAGCGTAAATGATGTTACCGGCACGAGCGTCGTTCGGGAACTGCGAACGCTCGGAATAGTTGCGCGATACCGCCGAAGCGGCATTTTGGAAGGCATTGAGCTTATCCGCCGGGCGATTCGGGCCGGCGACGGCCAAAGCAGACTTGCAATTTCTCCGAGGTGTCAACGGCTGATAGAGGCGATGCGATGTTATCATTATCCGGAACACGGCAGTGCTGCCGCCGGCGAGCTGCCTCTGAAAGACGGCCTGTACGACCACCCGATAGACGCCCTGCGATACTTTTTCGTCAACTACAAACAAACGACAAAAACCACAAGGAGGAGATATTAGGACGAAAAACGAGGTTTGCACTGGCTATGGCGTAATTTGGGAAATGTTCCAAAAGTATTCAGGAAAAATTAATAATTTGTTGACTTTTCACCAAGCTGTTATATAATATATATAACAGTGGTGCGTAAAACGCTTATTTCCGGCGAAATTCGAAAGGGGAAAATGATGCGAGGAGTGAAGGCAGAGAAGACGTTTGGAGAGCTGTTGAAAAAACTGAGAGTTACGGAAGCTCGCATGGGCTTGCGAGCATTTGCAGATTTGATCGATATGAAACCATCGAATCTAAGCAACATAGAGCGAGATCGGATTCCGCCACCGGCAGGTCGAAAGAGGATAGACGGTATATGCGACGCCCTCGGCTTGCCGCGAGAGGACCCAAGACGGGAGAGACTGTTCGACTTGGCGGCAAAAGCAAAAAATCGTATCCCAGCCGACGTGGCTGACGCCGTAAAAGGACAGCCGGGCATTCCAGTGTTGGTGCGAACCGTGGCTAACAAACAATTAAGCGAAAAGAAACTGGCAGAGTTGGCTGAGTATATTAAGAAGTTCTATTAAAGGATTAGTAGATGGATCCGTCGCATGCAAGGAGGTATAGAAACGCTGAAATCGAGGTCATCGCCGCAAAAATCTTGAATGAAGCTTGTCCTACAAGCGTAAGCATTCCTATTGATATTGACTGGCTGGCAGAAAGCAACGAGCTCGTCGATGACATTGTTCCCGTAGGTTTACTTGAAGATCGTTTTAAAGTCGCAGCGGTACTAACGACCAAACCCAATGGTCATTTCGATATCCTTGTGGATGAGGATACACTTAATTTACGAAGGGCTCGAGCTAATTTCTCAATTGCACACGAATTAGGCCATATCATGCTTCACGCGCAGGTTTGTGGCAGTTGCCACACAGTTCAGGATTCGGTTGTCTTGAGGAATCGAATCACAAAAGCCTATAGTTTCATCGAAAGAAATGCTAATTACTTTGCGGGTGCAGTCCTGATGCCCCGGCGGAATCTCCCGGAAGATGCAGCAAAGCTTTACGAAGGGCTCGTAAAATTGTATGGGTATGAGGGCAATCTGATTCCATCTAAGTTATGTTCGCGACTTGCTGAGCGGTATAATGTTAATCCCCAGCCGATGGAAATACGTCTGAGAGAGCTAAATTTACAAAAGAAGATACTATTTGCTTTGCGTTCGAATTGCCCTTTTCTTGACCCGTAAAGGTATTTTTCAGTCTTCTCTGAAAAACGACTCAGATGGCCATCCGACAAATACCTTCCGTTACTTCTGTGTCACTTGCGAAAGTGGCGACCGAGCAACAACGCGGCGGTATTGAAGCCAAAGCGCCGCATACAAATACCAAATATATCCCACCGACAATTGGGGGCTTGAGGAGATCGAGGGTTTATTGTGCGCATAAAAAAACAGGGCTGAGATGCGGAGGGAGAGGAAAAAGCGGAAATTCTCAGCCCTGCAAAATGCTCTAAACTAAATTATATATCAAAAAACCTCTGTTAGTCCATACCCTTTTTACAAAAAAATGTTCAAATCCGGCAAAAAAAAGCAAGCAACACCGGTTAAAAATAGGTATGGGTCGAAAAACGGCAACCTTCCGCTTGTTCTTCATGGATGATTGTACTAAAATATCCATATGCTGGCAAGTGTTTTTTAGAAAAAAATAAAAAAAATTTTGGGGTCAGCTTATGCTTACGGACAACATCCTCGAACTCATCGGCAATACGCCGTTATTGCAGCTAAAAGGCGAGAAAATCTTTGCTAAAGCCGAATTTCTCAATCCCGGCGGAAGTATCAAGGACCGCGTTGCACTGGCGATGCTTGAGGCGGCCCAGCGGGACGGCAAACTCAAGCCTGACTCCATTATCGTTGAGCCGACCAGCGGCAATACCGGTATCGGTCTGGCCCTTGTCGGGCGATTGATGGGCTACCACGTCCGGATTGTAATGCCGGAAGGTATGAGCGTGGAGCGAAAGAAGCTTATCAAGGCCCTGGGGGCCGAACTCGTCCTTACCCCCGACGAAGACGGCATAGCCGGGGCGGTCCGGCGGGTTGAGCAGATGGCGGCTGAGGATAAGCGGATTTATGTGCCGCAGCAGTTCGAGAACCCTGAAAACCCCCGCGTTCATTATGAGCAGACCGCCCGTGAACTGTGGCGGCAGATGGGGGGCAAGATCGACTGCTTCGTGGCCGGAGTCGGCAGCGGCGGAACACTGCAGGGGGTGGGCAAATTCCTCAAAGAGCACAAAGCCGACGCAAAAATCGTGGCGGTCGAGCCAAAAGACAAGTCAGCGATATTAGGACACGAGCCGGGCCTGCACCAGATACAGGGTATAGGCGATGGGTTTATCCCGGATGTGCTCGATGTCTCGATGGTCGATGATGTAGTAGAGGTAACCGACAAGGACGCGATTGAGACCACTCGGCAACTGGGCAGAGATTATGGGTTCCTGGTCGGTATCAGCTCCGGCGCAAATGTCTGGGCGGCACGGGAGCTGGCGAAAACCATCGACGGAAATATCACAACAGTGCTGCCGGACCGGGCGGAGCGGTATTTCAGCACAGCCTTGCTGTAACCCGCGCAGAAGCCGGCAAAGGGCTCTGACAGAAAAAAGCGGGTAGCCGGCCAGAATCTCTACGGCGAAAACTCCGCAAAACTTCAGATTTTGTTTCAATTTCCGGGAAAACCAGCCATAATTGAGTACGGTAAGTCAGTTCAACGTCTATGCGCATCGGCAAATGTATTAAGGCTGTTAAAATGACCGGGGTTTAGCAGAACGAATAAGTTGAAACATTTTAGTGAAAGGGTGTAACAATGAGAAAAATGATTTTTACGGTTCTGGCGGTATCCGTTGTGATACTGAGTGGCTGCGAGAGCAAGGAGCCGGCAGAGCAGCCCCAAGCCGCCGGGAAATCGCCGGCTTTTACGCTGGAGAGCTTTGACGACAAAGAAATAAGTCTTTCAGACTACAAGGGCAAAATCGTGGTGCTGGAATGGTTCAATGATGAGTGTCCGTTTGTCAAATACCATTACGAGACGGCACCTACGATGGTTAAGCTTGCGAACAAGTACAAGGACAAAAACGTCGTCTGGCTTGCCATAAACAGTACAAACCATACAACCGTAAATCAGAACAAAGAGTTTGCAGCCAAGCATAACATCCCTTACCCGATACTTGACGACAGGCCGGGCAAGGTGGGCCGAGCTTACGAGGCAACGAACACGCCTCATATGTATATTATCGACACCACCGGCAGTATCGCCTACGAGGGCGCAATTGATAATTCGCCATTGGGCAATAAGAAGGAAGTCGTAATTAACTATGTCGATAAGGCCTTGGCCGAGCTGACCGGCGGCAAAATGGTGAGCACACCGAAGACCAAACCTTATGGCTGCTCTGTGAAGTACGCTCGCTGAGTTTCGTAACAGCGACCTGTATCCTGCGCGGCAGATAGACCGTCGCAGGCGTTGTCCAGGGCAGGCCAATTTTGTTGTCGGGTGTAAAATGTAAGGAGACTGAAAATGAGATTGGATGTGAAAGCTTTCGCACTGGTGTGTGGGTTGGTTTGGGGGATTGGCTTGTTCCTCGGCACCTGGTGGATAATCGCCCTCGACGGCGCCACTGGACAGGTTCCGTTCATCGGCCAGATTTATCGCGGGTATAACATCAGCCCGCTGGGCAGCATTGTCGGCCTGGGCTGGGCTCTCATAGACGGAATAATTGGAGGAGCGATATTCGCGTTTCTGTACAACATAATTGCCGGCCGCTCCTCGAACAAAAAAGAAGCACAACCGTAATTGTGTGCCGTCTCAACCAAGAACTGAATTGCACTTTCCCTGCCGGTGACGCTGCTGCAGATGGAGACTATATCGCTGGGCTTCCGCAAAATGTCTACAACAAGATTTATGCGATAGTCACCAATTCTGCCGCCGGCTAATTATTCGAAAGCCAAATATCAAATATCAGAAAAGCCGTTATTGACGAAACAGAGCTGTTCGATTATCCTGAGTTATATAAAGTGGCGGCTCAAAGATTAAAGAGGCAGTCAGAAGATGGGTTACCATAAGATAGTAGTCGGCGATTCAAGAGAAATGGGCGACGTAAAAGACGAGTCCGTGCATTTGGTCATTACCTCACCGCCGTACTGGCAACTGAAGGACTACGGACCAAAAGACCAGATCGGCTACAACGATAGCTATCAGGACTATATTAACAATTTGAATTTAGTCTGGAAAGAATGCCATCGTGTGCTTCATAAAGGATGTCGTTTATGCATCAATATCGGCGACCAATTTGCACGGGCCGTTTATTACGGCAGGTATAAGATTATTCCTATTCGTACAGAGATCATTAAGTTCTGTGAGGCTGTTGGCTTCGACTATATGGGCGCTATCATCTGGCAGAAAGTCACTACGTGCAATACTACCGGCGGTGCCACAGTGATGGGTTCTTTCCCTTACCCCAGAAATGGAATTATCAAGTTGGACTACGAATTTATCCTCATATTCAAGAAATCAGGAAAGTCTCCTAAGGTATCAAAGGAAATAAAGGAAAAATCAAGGCTTTCCAAAGATGAATGGAACGAGTATTTTTACGGACATTGGAACTTCAGCGGCGAAAGACAGGACAGGCACCTAGCGCCGTTTCCGGAGGAGTTACCTAAAAGGCTCATTAAGATGTTTAGTTTTTTCGGGGACACAGTTCTTGACCCATTTCTTGGAAGTGGGACGACATCCGCTGCGGCTCTTAAGCTCTCAAGAAACTCGACGGGTTATGAGTTAAATGCAAAATATCTGGCTTATATAAATAAAAGACTGAAGGAGAACATAGGTATTTTCGGGAAAGATGAGAGTCTTGAGATTATTAAACAGGACTTGAAAGATATAGACTTTGAAAAAGAGATTCGGAGCCTTCCCTATATCTTTAAGGACCCTGTCATCTTTGAACGCAAGGTTGATCCCAAACTCTTAAGATTTGGATCACGCATTGATGGAAAGGAGAGAGACAAAGAGAGATACCACACTGTTAAGCAGGTTATCTCTCCCTCAGAACTCATTCTGGATACAGGTGCAAGAATACGTCTCATCGGAATAAAATCAAACGGCAAGAGAAACGCTAAGGCTATCCGGTTCTTGGAGAATTTAACTAAGGGACAGAGAGTGTTTTTAAGATTTGACGAAGCAAAACATGATAAAGATGATAATGTTCTCTGCTATCTATACTTAAGGAATAAAACTTTTGTGAACGCTCACTTGATTAGAGATAGACTTGTAGATGTTGATACAGCTTCGGATTACCAAATGAAAAGCAAGTTTATGTCCCTATATACCCGATCGGCGAACAAGCGATGAAAATAAAACTCACTAATGACGAGATTAGAAGATATTTAGATGTCGAAATGCCTGATTTCCCTACGTACACGACTCAACTTCTAAACCTGGCAAACCAGAACGCTCAAGGGACAAGGCCCAAGATTGTCGGTCAAATGAGCGAGCTTATTCAGCATTTTACCGGCAAAACCTTGAGTGAATGGGAACAATGGTATCTGAAACAGAAGCCCGATGCTATAAAGACGGCAACCGAAAGAATCCTCCAAATGGTAAAGAACCTAAAGAATGCGACAGAAAAAATTGACAAAGAAATGGTTGAAGAATGGGTGAGGGATTTGGTAATCGTTAAAACATTTATGGGCTTGAGATTTCAGGAAGCCATCTTAAAGAAGGGGGCTGAAATAAAAGGGATAGATTATCAGCTATCAGATTTCACAGAGGAATCAAGGGGTATTGACGGATATATTGGGACCATCCCTGTCTCAATAAAACCTGAGACTTATAAAGTTAAGGCTGCGCTTCGAGAAGATATTGCAGTTAAGATTATATATTACGAAAAGGTCAAAAATGGCATCCAGGTAAACTACGGGGAGGTTATGGCGTAGTAAAAGGCAAAGCCTTCTTAAATTCGCCTATCGGTCTTTTTCCTATAGGCTAAGCGATACCTGCTACAAGCTATACGTTTTTAGGATTTTTGCGATGCTCAAAAGAACATATACATGCGGGCATCTTCGGCTGGAAGATGCGGGCAAAAAGGTTACTTTGGCAGGCTGGGTCCATTCCTATCGCGACCACGGCAATCTGGTATTTATCGACCTGCGGGATAGAGAAGGCCTGACTCAGTTGGTTTTCAATCCGCAGACCCAGCCGGAAATCCATAAGCTGGCAAAGCCAATCCGTTGTGAATGGGTAGTAGCCGCGAAAGGGGTAGTCCGGCCGCGGAGCGAGGGTATGGAAAATCCGAAGCTGCCAACCGGCCAAATCGAAGTGGCCGTCCAGGAACTGGAAATCCTGAATCGCTCGAAGACACCACCATTTGAATTCGAAAATGCTGAAAAGACCAGCGAGGAAATTCGACTTGCCAGTCGATACATCGACCTGCGTCGGCCCGAAATGCAGCAGAAACTGCACATCCGCCATCGAGTCACTAAGCTTACGCGGGACTATTTCCACCAATTGAGATTCTGGGAGATTGAGACGCCGATGCTGGCTAAAAGTACGCCGGAAGGGGCCAGAGATTTTCTCGTGCCCAGCAGACTGCACAAGGACTGCTTCTACGCCCTTCCGCAATCGCCGCAATTGTTCAAACAGATACTGATGGTCAGCGGCGTCGATAAATACTTCCAGATAGTGCGGTGTTTCCGTGATGAAGACCCGCGGGCCGACCGACAGGCGGAATTTACGCAAATCGATGTAGAGATGAGCTTTGTCGATAGCAGCGACGTCATCGGGGTGCACGAGAACCTTATAGCAAAAATCTGGAAGCAGATACTGGATGTGGACGTGACGGCGCCGATGCGGCGAATATCCTACAAGGAAGCGATGGCTGACTATGGTACCGATAGGCCGGATTTGCGCTTCGATATGAAGCTAAAAGACATTTCCGATGTCGCCGGGCAAAGCACTTTCAAGGTATTTACCTCAGCCATTGAAAAAGGTGGGATAGTAAAGGGGCTCTGCTCGCCGGGCGGAGAAAAATATACCAGAAGCGATATCGAAAAGACGCTCACCGATTTTGTCGGCGACTACGGGGCAAAGGGCCTGGTCTGGTTAAAGCTCAAAAAGGAAAACAATAAGCTCATCCCTGTCGGCGGCCTGGCGAAATTTTTCAGTGCCGAACAGCTCCAGCAGATAATCGAGCGCTTCGAGGCCAAAGAAGGGGATTTACTTTTGCTTGTTGCCGACGATGAAAAGACCGTCAACAAGGCCCTGGCGCCGCTGCGGTGCAGGCTCGCGAGGGAGCTGAAGCTCTACGATGAACAAAGCTTTGCGTTTGTCTGGATAGAGGACTTTCCGTTGTTCGAGTGGAACGAGGACGAAAAACGCTACGATTCGCTGCACCATCCGTTCACCGCCCCAGTGCCGGAGGACGCGGAAAAGCTTGAAAGCGACCCTGCTAATATTTGTTCGCAGGCCTACGATATTGTCGTCAACGGCTGCGAGATCGGCGGCGGCAGTATTCGTATCCACCAGAGCGATGTTCAGCAAAAGGTTTTTGAGCTGCTTAATATCTCAAAAGAGCAGGCACGGCAGCGGTTTGGCTTCTTTCTGAAAGCCCTTGAATACGGCGCCCCGCCGCACGGTGGAATAGCAATCGGGCTGGACAGACTGATTATGCTGCTTACCGGCACGGAGAATATAAGAGACGTCATCGCATTCCCGAAGACCCAGCGCGGCCAGTGTCTCTTGACCGATGCGCCCAGCGAAGTGGACCAGAAACAATTAGACGAGCTGAACCTGCGAACACAAAGGCACTCGCACGCAGTCGAGCAGAAACCGGATGAGCAAAACTAATAGCTGCACCCAAAGCTAAAACGGTAAATAGGGAAAAAGATGAAAGATTTGCCTGAAGCTTTCGCTGATATTACGGATAATACTGTTGCATCCCCGGTGAAATCAGCCATCGGGCCCCAGGCTTCTTCGGAGTCTGGTTTGTTTTATGCGCAGATAAGGCGGGAGAGCTGGCGGTAGGTATTGCGCTTATGCGGATTAATTTGAAGCGTTTTTCACAAAGGCTCCTGGAGCGTTTGCGGTTATGGCCGCTTTCTTTGGCGGAAAAGTGCAGGATTGCATTCGGAGCGGCGGTGCTCTTCATCCTGGTACTGGCACTTTCGATTCCCTATATCTGGATGGGCAAGCTTACAACAAAGGCCCTGCTCGATGCCGGCCGAGCCCGGGCTGAAACGCTGATGGGTCAGCATTTTCAGTTAAGGCAGGCCGGCGAAACGACCCTTCCCAGACTGGACAGTGCCGGTGCAGTGCTCGATATAAATGATGCGGAGATACGCTGGATTCGCTTCTCCAAGGACGATGAAAAACAACTGCAGCAGTTATCCGATGACCAGAAAGAGATGGTTGAATCTCTGAAAGCTGAGGAGGAAAGAGATGACTGTATCCTTCTGGAAAGAAATGACAACATCGTCCAAAGCAGCTATGTGAGGATTATCAAGGCGACCGACAGTTGTATAAGCTGCCATAATCCGCAGGGCTCGGCGAGCGTTTTTTTACGAAATGAGCCGATAGGTGCGGCGGTCATCCAGCGACCGGCCGGCGAAATCAGCAAAACCGTCCTTATGAATCGGGTCTGGGTCATCGCAACAGGGCTTATTACCGGGGTTGGTGCAATCGTTGCCTTTTATATGATAACGCAGCGGGTAATTCTTCGGCCTATCCGGCAACTGCGGGCAATCGCAAACAACGTTGCTGAGGGAAACCTCGATATAAGAAGCGCAATAAAGACCGGCGACGAATATGAGAAGCTCGCCAATGCCTTTAACAATATGCTGGACCGACTGCAGGCGGCGCAGGAGAAACTGCGGGAGGCAAACAAACAGCTCGACGACAAAATTGCAGAGCTGTCAGAGAGAAATATCGAGCTGTTCAAAGCAAATAAAGTAAAGAGCGAATTCCTCGCGAACATCTCACACGAGTTCAGAACGCCGCTAAACGCAATACTGGGCTTTGCCGAGATTATGCGCGAGAAGCCGGATGTGCTGAAAAAAGACAAGGGGCGAAGATATGCTGAGAACATTATCACCAGCGGAAACAGACTGCTCAATATGATTAACGACCTGCTCGATATCGCAAAGACCGAGGCAGGTAAGATGAAACTGCACATAGAAAAGACCTCTGTGCCGCAGCTTTGCAAGACAGTTGTGGGGCACTTCTCATCGCTGACAAAGAGAAAGAAAATTAAGGTCAAACTGTCGATGGACGACCGAATACCTGCGCTTATGACGGACGCCGGCAAGGTCCAGCAGATACTGTATAACTTCCTGAGTAATGCGGTAGAATTCACGCCTGAAGGCGGGCGGATTGAGATTCGGGCCGGAATGGCCGACGAAAAGACGGTGCGGATTGCGGTGACCGATACGGGTTGTGGCATTGCCGAGCCCGACAAGGAGAAGATATTTGAAAAATTCCGGCAGGCCGACGGCTCCATCACCCGCCAATCGACCGGCAGCGGTCTGGGACTTGCCATCAGCAAGGAATTGGCCTCTATGCTGGCAGGAAGCATCGGCCTTGAGAGCGAGGCTGGTAAAGGCTCAACCTTCTGGCTCAACGTCCCAGTTACCCTCACCAAAGACCAGGACCAAACCACGTAAAAAACAACAGCCCGTAGTCCATCAGGAGTGGTTAGTGGACCGCAGATGCAGCAGCGAGCCGCGAACTTATTTGACCCGCCCGGCGTTTGCTGTATAATGGCTTCTTTGAAGAAAAAGGTGCTCTAATGGCTAAGAAATTTGTGAGAGCGATTTTTCCAGGCTCGTTTGACCCCATTACAAACGGGCATCTGGATGTTATCAACCGCGCGATGAAACTCTTTGACGAGCTGATTATCGCGGTCGGACGAAGCCCGGTCAAAAACCAGCTTTTTACGCCCGATGAGCGCGTGGAGATGATAGCTGAGCTGATAGCCGATATGCCGGGCGTCTCGGTTGAGAGCTTTGACGGGCTGACGGTCGAATATGCGACCGAGAGGAAGGCTGACGTCATCCTGCGTGGTCTGCGAAGTCTCACGGATGTCCAGTATGAGTTCCAGCTTGCTATGACCAACCGGGCGGTGGCCGGCATAGAAACCGTCTTTGTTATGACAAGCGAGAAGTATGGCTTTACCAGCTCGACTTTGATTCGCCAGGTGGCTTCACTGGGCGGTAACCTTTCAAGCCTGATTCCGAAAAATGTCCATAATCGTTTGCAGCAGCGCCTTGGCAGGTTGAAGGATTAAGAGTTAAAAGGCGAGCATATTGCCGGTATTCCGGAGTTCTGCATTGTTTACCGTTAGTGTCGAAACGCACTTTTGGGCCTCACATCGATTGACCTTGCCGGATGGGTCGAAAGAGCCTCTGCATCACCACAACTGGGCGGTTACCGCCGATGTCGGCGGCGGCGAACTTGACGGTATGGGACTTATTATGGACTTTCGCCGGCTCAAGGCGATGGTCGATAATATCGTGGCTGATTTTGATAATATCGAGCTGGAGAAGCTTGATTATTTTCAGCGGAACAACTCGTCGGCTGAAACGATAGCCAAATACGTATATGAAAAACTTGGGCCGAAACTGCCCAAGGGCCTCAAGCTCAATCACATCAGGGTTGTTGAGCAGCCGGGTTGTTCGGCAGAATTCGCCAGAGACCACAAACGCCAAGAAAACGCGTTTGGGAACGCGGGAAATGACAAAATCTGACTGTAGCGGACTTGTAAATTTGACGATACTTCCAGCGGGATTGTGTTATAATATATCATAGGAATTAGTAATATGCAGTGTCAGTCTTGTCAAAAAAACGAAGCGACTATTCATTTGACCGAGATAAGCGACGGCGTGCGCGCCGAGATGCATCTTTGTGAGCATTGCGCGCAGGAAGAGGGCATAGCCATCAAGAGTCAGATTCCTCTCAATGAGTTACTCAGCAGCCTGCTGGCCGCCCAGCCGGAAGACGACGAGCTGTTCGGTGATTCCGGGCAGAAACAGTCGTGCCCTCACTGCGGCTTTACGTTGGACCAATTCCGCAAAGAGGCGGTTTTAGGCTGTCCTTATGACTATGAGGTTTTTGAGAAGTCGCTCCGGCCGCTTATCGAAAAGGCTCACGACGGCAAAACGTCACACTGCGGCAAGGTTCCTTCAAGAACACCCCGTGACACAAAAAAGCAAATAGAGCTGCTGAGCCTGCGTCAGCAACTGGAAACTGCTGTGAAGAGCGAAGACTACGAGCTGGCAGCTAAATTGCGGGACAAAATAAACAGAGCGGAATAAACCTGCAACGGATATGAAGCTAACCGACATAAGTAGTGATATTAACGAGTGGTTTGACGGCTCGGGGCCGATGGCCGATATTGTCATATCCTCGCGGATTCGCCTGGCCAGGAACCTCGCCGGGTACAAGTTCCTGAGCCGCTGCTCGGCTGCCGAGAGGACCGCTATACTCGAGAAGCTAAGGGACGCCCTGATGCCGCTGAAGCTCGGCGATAAAATCTCCTATATCAGCGTGGACAAGGCCTCCGACCTGGACAGACATTTCCTGGTGGAGAGGCATCTAATCAGCCGACATCACGCCTTCGGTAAGGGTCCGCGAGGTGCCGTTATCGCCCAGCGGGAATTCTTCACCGCTATGATTAACGAAGAGGACCATCTGCGGATCCAGGTGCTCAAAGGCGGACTGCAGATAAGTCAATGCGCCGAGCAGATAAACCATATCGACGATATGATAGAGCAAAAGGTGGATTACGCCTTCAGCCCTCGCTATGGTTACCTGACGGCCTGCCCGACCAATCTGGGCACGGGCATAAGGGTTTCGGTGATGCTGCATCTGCCGGCCCTGAAGATGACCGGACAAATAGAAAAGTTTTTCAATGCCACAAAAGATATGAGCCTGGCCGTCCGGGGTCTTTTCGGAGAAGGCACAGAAGCGGCGGGCGATTTCTATCAGATATCCAATCAGGTAACGCTTGGTATCTCAGAGCAGGATATTGTCTCGCAATTCGAGGACGCCGTCATTCCGGAAATTGTCGAATATGAAAATGCAGCAAGGAATCAGTTGCTCTCAAAGGAGGTTGACGTGCTCGACGACAAGATTTCTCGGGCGATGGCACTGCTGAAAAACGCGCATTTGATAAGCTCCCAGGAGGCGCTGTTTTTACTAAGCCACTTGCGCCTGGGCATCAATATGCGCGAAAATATGGGGGCTTCGACTCCTGCGATAGAGGGCCTGCGCACACTTAGCGGCGCCCGTGGTGACGCGTACAAACCTGGCGACCTTTCAATTACAACCATAAATCGGCTGTTTATGCTGACCCTGCCGGCACATCTGCAGTTAAACTACGGAAAACCACTGGACGCCACCCACAGAGATGCTCTCCGTGCCAAAATCATCCGAGCAGCTCTGACCCAGGACACCTAACTCTTTGTCATCCTGAGCGAAGCGAAGGATCTCGCCACCGAATAGAATCAATCCCACATCTGTCATTCCTGCCCGCGCCAATCTCAGCTTTTATACAGACCTTGACCTGACAAAGTAAGTGTGATATGCCATATATGAAGTTTAATCTTGTGGCACGGGCATCCTGCCCGTGTGTAATAAATAAGGCTTAATATGTCGCAGATGAACGGTGTTCTGCCACAGATGAAGCGTTACCTGTGGCAGAGCTATCTGCCATAAATGAAGCGTGAGTTGTAGCATATTAAGCGTGATACGTCACAGATGAAGCGTAATGTGTCGCAAATGAAGCTTTAGCTGTCGCAAAGTAAACCCCGTTAGAAGACCTTCGGCTTTCTAACGGGGTAAATTAGCAAAAGTCTCATAACGATTGAAGAAAATGATATAAGTTGTTTATTTCAAGGATGTTAAGTAAAATAGTTGCAATTGGTCGCAATAAAATTACTTTTAAATAAAAAATTTAAAATATATTATATAAAATTAGGAGGTAAATAAAAAATGGACACGAAAACAAAAAAATATGGTACGATGACACTCTTAGGAGTGTTGGTAGTTGGAGTTGTTTTGATCAGCGGATGTGGAGAAGACATCAAAGATGTCCGCGCCGAGGTGGACTCTAACGGCAATGTCATCGTCCACTGGCACAGTGTCCCTATAGAACGTGATTTAATTGCGTACCATGTCTATTGGAGTAGAGACTCTGAGTTCCCGCAGGACAATCGCAACAGGGTTAGTACCTCATCGACTACTCTTTCGTACGCGATCGAGGGGCTTGAACCTGGGAAATGGTATATCAGAGTGCGGGCTTTATTCTTACGTACTTACAATAGTTTTACAGATACACAGCAAAAGGAGGTTGAAGGTACATGGTCGGAGACTGTAACTGTGACCATTCCGCGCAATAAAGAGGAAACAAGCACCGCCAATTTACTGACCTATAATGATGAAACCAACGGGTTTACTATCTCCTATCCTCAACATTGGGAAGAAATTCCAAGACAATATTGGGAAGGAATGCAAACAAATGAAACGGAAATACTCATCGCTTTCTGGTCCCAGCACCCACCTCACTTAAACTTTATGGTAAGTAGAGAAGGACTTTCCTCTTCGATGATTCTCGAAGATTACTATGAACAAAAAAAGAATGACAAGGAAAAAGTAGCGCTGGAGTTGCTCGGTAGTTTCTCCATTATTTCAGAAGAGAAATTCACCATGGGCAATATGCCTGCAAAGGGGTTCACTTATTCTACCTTAACCCCCAATGGTCGCCCAACGAAAGGCATGCATGTGTATATGGTTAAAGGCCAAACAGCTTGGGGAATCGGTTTTGGTGGAGAGCCATCATCTTTTGATGCATCTATGTCTACATTTAATACTATAATTTCCAGCTTTTCTCTAAAAGAATAAAAATGATATCATTAATGAAAAAAGGTCGGATAATTTGAGGTAGTGCAAGGTTTTTTTCGTTCTTTCCACGTTGAATGGATTCGGATTCTCTCCAGAGTTTCCATTACCGATATAAATTAACCGCCTTCGGCGGAACTTCTTTAGACACAGATTTACACGGATTTATATTTTTATATCTCTCCGTTCTCTGTGACCTCTGTGGCCCAATTTTTTTCTTGACTTTTGTTTGGATTTCTGTTAAAATACCCGGATGTTTGCCAGCAGGCAAACGATAAGCCGCCCGTAGGCGCCAGATATAGCGGAGAACCGCACGTTTTCGTATCAGCAGATACACGCCAAAAATCATCATTTGCCAGGCAAGGCGAAGTTTTGAACATTTAAATTTGGGTAATTTGGATTTGTTTCGGATTTCGATATTAGGATTTCGGATTTATGGTTCAGAGAGCAGCAACTGTCTTCTGTAATGTGTCATCTGTCTTCTGTCCTCTGACCTCTGTCCTCTGCCCTCTACATCTGTCGAGAAACCTCTACAAATCAGCTCTTTTTATGCAAAACAAACCCAATTTCCCGGATGACCAAATGAACGTAAATAAAGTATTAACAAAGGATTATGAAAATATATCCAATTGGACACTTGGTGAAAACAAAGCCAATACAAAGCCAATCAAAGCCAATACAAAGCCAATACAAACCCAATTCACGAAATGCCCAAATGGCTGTAAGCTTAGTAAAAACAAGGAATTATAACAACGAACAACGAACAATGAACAATGAACGATTATTCAAAACAAACCCAATCAAACCCAATCTCGAAACAACTTCAAAGCCCGATTTTCCCAGGACACTCACTCATTAACCGGATGAATCAGATTTGTTGTGTTTACGGCTTAACTGTATCGTTCGACTCTGCCAAAATGGCATAATAAACCAGCTTTAGAAAACCGAAAAACAACCGGAAAAGGAGGTCTAACTCGCTTTAAATAAAGAGCTTAGGCGATTTGACGGGGAGCAGGCCAACAACTGGCACAAGGTTTGCACATTTATATTCCCTGAAGCGTAAAACGAAATACGCTTCACGAAATACGAGATACGAATTATAGCGAAAGGAAGCTGATTATGGCTAAAATCATTGGAATAGATTTGGGAACTACAAATTCTGTGGTGGCTGTGATGGAAGGCAGCTCGCCGAAGGTTTTAATTAACTCTTCCGGCTCCCGGCTGACACCCTCGGTGGTCGGCTTTACCGACAAAGGTGAACGGCTGGTCGGCCAAATCGCACGTCATCAGCAGGTAACCAACCCGGAAAACACGGTATTTTCAATCAAGCGTTTTATGGGCAGGCGACACAGTGAGGTCTCATCGGAAGAAAAGATTGTCCCGTATAAAATCACCGGCGGACCAGAGCAACTGGTTAAGGTCCAGGCCCGCGACAAGGAATACACGCCGCCTGAGATTTCAGCGATGATTCTGCAGGACCTGAAAAAAACCGCAGAAGATTACCTCGGCGAAAAGGTTACCAGCGCTGTTATTACCGTGCCGGCTTACTTCAACGACTCGCAGCGCCAGGCAACCAAAGACGCCGGAAAAATAGCAGGGCTAAAGGTCGAGCGAATTATCAATGAGCCGACCGCCGCTGCCTTTGCCTACGGATTAGAAAAGAAAAAGAGTGAGAAGGTGGCGGTCTTCGACTTCGGTGGCGGAACCTTTGATATTTCCATCCTCGACATCGGCGGTTTCGAGGACCAGGGTGGTATTATCGAGGTCTTAAGCACAAACGGCGATGGCCACCTCGGCGGTGATGATTTGGACGCGGAACTGATAAACCATCTGGCCGATGAATTCAAGAAAAAAGAAGGTATCGACCTGCGCCAGGACGCGATGGCGCATCAACGGCTCAAAGAGGCCGCCGAAAAAGCCAAATGTGAATTGAGCAGCCAACTGGAGGCCACGGTGAATCTGCCGTTTATTACCGCCGATGCTTCAGGGCCGAAGCACCTGCAGATTACCATCAGCCGAAGCAAATTTGAATCGTTGGCTGAGCCAATTCTGGAAAGATTAAAACAGCCGTGCCGACAGGCGCTTGAAGATGCAAAGCTTAACCCCAAAGACGTAACGGAGGTTCTGCTCGTCGGCGGCTCGACCAGAATCCCAAAGGTTCAGGAAATCGTAAAGGAAATCTTCGGCAAAGAGTCCAACAAGAGTATCAACCCCGATGAAGTCGTTGCCCTGGGGGCTGCATTGCAGGGCGCCGTATTAGCCGGAGACGCGGGGGTAAAGGACATTCTGCTTCTCGATGTAACGCCGCTTTCATTGGGCGTTGAGACATTAGGCGGAGTTATGACAGGACTGATTGAGCGCAACACCACAATTCCGACCAGCAAGAAAGAGATTTTCTCTACCGCCGCTGACAGTCAGACCACAGTTGACATTCACGTCCTGCAGGGTGAGCGGGAATTTGCCAGAGACAACCGCACGCTCGGCAGGTTCCAGCTTGCCGACATTCCACCTGCTCCGCGAGGCATTCCGCAAATTGAGGTTGCATTCGACATTGACGCCAACGGCATCCTGAATGTATCAGCCAAGGACCTGGGCACCGGCAAGCAGCAGTCGATTGAGATTAAATCCAGCTCGGGGCTCAGCGAAGGCGAAATTGAAAAGATGAAAAAGGAGGCTGAAAGCCACGCTGATGAAGATAAAAAGAAAAGAGAAGTTGTTGATTTGAAGAACCAGGCCGACCAGTTGGTTTACTCAACTGAAAAGACGCTGAAAGAGCACGGCGACAAGGTCTCCGCCGAGACCCGTGGCAAAATCGAAAGTGCCGTCAACAACCTCAAGGAAGTCGTAAAGGGCGAAGATGCCGATGCCATAAAGAAAGCGATTGAGAACCTCGGCACCACCAGCCAGGAGTTGGGCAAGGTGCTTTACGAGGAGGCCGCCAAAAAGCAGGCGGCTTCGGCCCAAACGAGCGGCGCCGAGCAGCCGCCGCCACCCGAAGGCGAGGTGAAAAGAAAAGGCGGGGACGACGTAATCGACGCCGAGTTTGAAGCCAAAGACAAATAAAAAACCGGATAAGAGACGGGTTTTGACTCCTTAAAAAGAGCACAAGCAAACCAGTGACTTGTGCTTTTTTTTGTGGACCTATTTGCCTATACAGAAGCGACTGAATATCCTCTCCAGAATTTGCTCGTCAACGTGCTGCTGTTCGATATCGCAAATGCTCTGGTAGGCAGCCCGCAGCATCATTGCGGCAACCTCGTCACTGCCGGCTTGCAGCTCACTAATAGATTCGCCGACATTCTCAATCGCCTCGATGACGGCTTGCCTGTGCCGGGCGGTAATGCACAGCATGCCTTCCGGCAGTGCAATCTCGTATCTCGTATCTCGTATCTCGCATCTCGAATTACGCTCTGCACCTGCGACCGCCAGTTCAATTAGTTTTCTATCGATTGCCTCTTTCAACAACTCTGCGCCGGTGCCTGCTTTTGCGCTTGTTGCTAAAAAATCCGCATTGAAGATGTCATTTAGCCTGGCAAGGTGTTTAGCTAAATCTTCTTTTGAAAGCAAGTCACATTTTGTTGCGACCGCTATCCAATTAGGGTTTAGGGTATAGGGTTTAGCGTTCAGTTTGCCTTCTCTATCCCCTGTCCCCTGTCCGCTATACCCTATCATTTGGCGTATTGCTATATCTTCGCTGTAGTCGGTCTGGGTCCCCTTTGATACATCGATGCAGAATACAACCACGGAGCTGTTCCGAATCGCTTCGGTCGCCGCCTGCTGTGCCAATTCGTCGAGAATATTTCGTGACTCGTGACTCGTGACCGGTGCCCCGAGCGACGAGCCACGGGCGACGAGCGACGGTGTTAGCCCTGCACAATCGAACAGCACGCACCTGCAATGAGCCAATGTCAGCACTCCGGTCAGGACATCTCTGGTGGTCTTGCTGTGTTCGGAGACGATGCTTCTTGCCCTGCCGAGCAGTTTGTTGAGCAGACTGCTTTTGCCGGCATTAGGTGCGCCGGCGATTCCCACAGCCGGCAAATCAACTACCTCTTCGTAGCTAATACTGCCGGAAAGTAACCGGTCGAGTTCATCTCTTAGTTGTGTCAGTCTTCGAACAGAAGACAGAGGACAGAGAACAGAACTCTTCTGATTTCTGTCTTCTGATTTCTCTTCAATATCCTCACCGCTAAAATCCAAGCCTGCTTCAATCAAGCTAAGGCAGTCCATTATATCTGCGCGTACTTTTGCGGTGGTTTCGCCTAACCGCCCTGCCAAAAGTCTCTCGGCGGCGGCCAATTGAAATTTATTGGAGCCGACGATAATCTCATTCACGGCCTCGGCCTGGGCCAAATCGAGTTTGCCGTTAAGATATGCCCTTGCCGTAAATTCGCCGGGCCCGGCCATTCGCAGACCCCTGCTGAGCAAACTGCCCATTAAGACTTCAGTAACAGAGGAGTTTGTGTGAATGTGAATTTCGGCAACGTCCTCGCCCGTATAGGAATGCGGGGCGCCGAACAGATACAGCTTTGCACCGATTCTCAGTTCGGGGTCGATGGCCACATTGCCCCGTATTTGCGTCAGTCTTCGAACAGAAGACAGAGGACAGTCCCATGGACTCCTTTCGGAGAGAACAGAACTCTTCTGACTTCTGTCTTCTGATTTCTCTTCGCTAAATATCTGCTGCAATACATCAATTGTGTCGGGCCCGCTTATGCGAACAATCACCCTTGCGCCCGACGTTGGAGAGCTGACTGCTACGATAGTGTCATTGAGCCGGTACATTCGGCATTCTTATACTCCCCTGTGCATCACATATTTCGGTAAAACGGCTTGGGCTTTTTCTTTTTGACCTTTCCGCCGGTCTTTGAGGTTGCGGCAACCAGGCCGCGCGACTCGGTTCCTTCTTTTTCGCGAATGTGTTTGCGAATGATGTGCTGCTCAATGACGCCGGCAAAGGTGCTTGTCATAAAATACAGATTCACTCCCGACGGGCCGTTGTACAGAACCAGCGGTAAAAACAACGGCATCATAATCATCATAATTTTCTGCTGCTGCGCGGCCTGCGGATTGGCCGCCGCCTGGCTGGGCATCAGTTTCTGCTGCAGATATATTGCCAGGCCCATCAAAATCGGCAGCAAGTTCAGCGACGTTATCTTCCAGCCCAAAAACGGCACAGTTACCGTCGAAAATCTAACCAGCGCATCCGGGACCGAAAGGTCGGTAATCCAAACCGGCAAGAACGGTGCGCCGCGCAATTCGACACTGGCGTATATCGCGCTCCACAACGCAATCAAAATGGGCATCTGCACCATCATCGGCAGCATGCTCGTAAGACTGCTCGCGGGGGAGACGCCCCGTTCTTTCTGAAAAGCTGATATACGCTTCTGCATTTCCAACGGGCTTTTTGAATACTTCTTTCTTATTTCCTGGACCTGGGGGTCACTCAGAATCTTTTGGACCCTGCTCATCGAGACCTGGCTCTTCTTGGTAAGCGGATGTATGGCGATGCGAATCAGGAACACTATTATGATAATGACCACGCCGTAGTTGCCGATTATGCCGTACATCCATTTCATCAGCGCTAATATTCCAAAAGCCAGCGGACGTATAATACTCGCCGGGCAGCAGCAGGCCATAAAATCTATCGTTTGGACAAACCCGAGGTTTCGGTACTGCTCGTTCTTGTCAAACAGGCTTTTGTCTTTGGGCCCAAGATACAATTGGAAGTTATACGTTTTTGTGCTGCCCGCCTGGTTGGCTGCAGCCAATGTGCTTGGTGCGATTTCCAAGTTCAGTCCAACCGTCTCATCACCAGTATCACCGCGCTTATCTCCATCAGGATTATAGAACCAGCCGGTCTTGTCTTTAACCCAGTCACAGTAGACCTTACCCTCATCCGGCACAGGTCTCAGTATGGCTGCAAAATATTTGTTGGTCACTGCCGCCCACAAAAAGTGAACTCCGCCCTGTTCGGGACTTATCCGTAGATGCTCTCGCGCCTGCTTCTTGTTTTGCGCCCGCTGATATTCGAGCGTCGCGTCCTTCAGACCCACCTTTCTCTTGAAGAACGGAGTCAGAATTTCCTTTCGGGATGAGACTATCTCTCCCTCGGCCGTTGCGAAACCACCAACGACTTTTCTCATGTCGCTTCTGATAGCTTCTCTGCCGATTCCAACCGGCCCGCCCAAATTGAAACGGACTTTCTGCCCACTGTCGGCAAAATTTTCGACAGTTATACCAAAATCTAACAGGTAACTGCCGACATAGACCTTATAGGTTGTAGTCAATTTCACCGCCGGTTTGCCGGCCGGGTCGTTAATAGTCGCCTCGAACTGAGCTGTCTGGGAACCGTCATAGCCTCTTTCAATACCAATGCTCTTCCAGCTCAATCGATGCATATCAAATTGCTGATTCTCCTGAACAAGCACAAACTGCCTGGTCGCCATTGACAAAATATCCCGGCCGATGGGCGAGAGGACTACTAACGGCTGAGGGTTTTTAGGGTCGCGGTCATCGAATCCGTTGTCATTTCCGTTGCTGAAGGTGGCTTGCTCGATGGCCGCACCTTTTGAGCTTAATTTCAACTGGAACTTAAAACCCACCTCAGGGTCTTCGGTATTTGGATCCAATGCCCCGAGAACAACAGTTTCCGCCGGTCCCCCTGTGGCGCTGAAGTCGGGCAAATCGGCCGACTCCAGTCGCTCATTTTTCGAAGCAGGCGCACTTGTGGGGACCCCAGCCGCGAAAGACAGCGGCTGGGAACCCGCGCCCTCTGACTTTTTGTCAACTGTTGTCTGCTGTAACAGGATACAGGATTTTCCGGGGTCCCCAAACAACCCTGAATCGGCAACAAGCCAGCCGCAGACAGCTAAGAAACCAACTACAATCAATATCAAAACAATTCTCATAATTTCGTGCCGGTGTGTTTATCTTCCTTCCCGCAGCCGCTCAGCCTGGAAGTCATCCAGTTGTTCGATTGCCTTTATCTTGTTCACGGTAGTCTCGAAATCGTATTCCAGCCGGACGAAGTGCACCTTGTCTTCGCCGACATACACATAGCTTGCCCGGTTGTCTTTGTCCCTGGGCTGTCCTACTGAGCCGATATTGATAATCGCTTTTTCCTTGGCGACAATCGGATAGACGTTGCCGAGCTCGTCGGGCAGATAGAAGTCCGGTTCGTTAAGAAAGACGCCCGGCAGATGCGTGTGGCCCACAAAGCAGATATGCTTGAGGCGCTCGAACAGAAGCCTGACCTTTACCGGATTGGTATAAACGTCATCAGGAAAGATGTATTCGTTGATCGGTCTTCTGGGCGATGCGTGAATAAAATCTATTATTGCCGCGTTGGTCCCCATTTTTGTTTTGAGCGTCCGCCTTATCGGCAGCTTACCCAAAAAGCTCCAGCGTCTGTTATGGCGTTTCGTTGCCTGCTCGGTTTCCATAACTGAGCGCGTCCAGAAGCTTGCCTGCTCTGCTCCGTAGTTGAAATTTGTCGGCTCGTAAAAGACCGCGTAATCGTGGTTGCCCAAAACGCACCATTTGGTCTTCTCTATAATCAGGTCCAGACATTCCCTGGGGTTTGGCCCATAGCCGATAACATCTCCGAGACAATAGATTGTCTTTATGCCCCGCTTTTCGACATCAGTCAGAACCGCGGTCAGCGCCTCCAGATTTGAGTGTATATCACTTATAACTGCAAACATACCGGAAAGATTAAGCAAAAAATCCAAAAAGTAAAGCGAAAAACCACAATTCAAAATTCAATATCAAGAGTCGAATGTCCAAATGCGTCCGGCCCCAATTTTGCATAAGGCCGCAAAATCCGAACCCTCGCAGACGCTTCTTATCGGGACCTCGCCCAAGCGGAGCACGTTTGGGGCGACAATCTGCTTCTTGCGTTTTAATGCTTGATTTTCAGTTTTTGGCTTTACGTTCTTCGCCTTCTTCTATACGCTATGGGCTGTATATTATTTATCCGAGGTGCTGTTTGGTGGATATGACCCTTCTTGAAACTCGCGGGCTGGTGAAGAAATATACCGGCCGGGCTGTTGTCAACGAGGTATCTATTACGATTGCTCAGCGCAGTATTGTCGGGCTCCTGGGCCGAAACGGCGCCGGCAAAACCACCACCTTCAGAATGATTATGGGCATGATTACCCCCAACGGGGGCACAGTTTACTTTGAGGGCCGGGATATTACGAAGCTGCCGATGTACAAACGGGCGCGTCTCGGCATAGGTTACCTCTCTCAGGAGCCGAGCATCTTTCAGCGCCTTAGCGTCAGGGACAATCTATATGCCATTCTGGAGACGATGTCCATCACCACCGCCGAGCGAAACCGCAAAGCTGATATGCTCATTGAGCACTTCGGCCTGACCGAGGTCGCAGGCAGCCAGGGCAGATTTCTATCGGGCGGCGAGCGAAGGAAACTTGAAATCGCCCGTGCGATGGTAACAGACCCCTCATTGATTCTGCTCGATGAGCCGTTCAGCGGCGTTGACCCTATTGCCGTTGAGGATTTGCAGCGCGAGATCCGCCGCCTTGTTGCCGCCGGCGTAAGTATTCTCATTACAGACCATAATGTCGAAAGGACGCTTGAGGTCGTCGATAAGGCCTACATTATCGACCGCGGCAGGGTCATAGGGGCCGGCGAGCCGGCCGAAATCGTCCGCAACGAAACCGTCAGAAAACACTATCTCGGAAGTATATTCTCCGGCGACGAGTTCGACGATAAATAAGGGTTCCCTTTTTGCGACATATTGCAAAATGGTGCCCAGTGAATGAGAAGAAAAAATGACAAGGGCGCCACGAAATCGAACCATATTGCTATCAGACAAGGAAAGGAGACACTATCGGCGCAATTTATTAAGAATTAGTTGTCCTGTCTCACTGGAGCAGATATTGAATAAAATTATCAACCAAGATTTTTTTAAAGCGATAGATTTTCTGCCTCTCAATTTTGTAGACCTCCTTTTTATTGATCCTCCGTATAACCTGACAAAGACTTTCAATACCCGCTCCTTTAAGCAAGTCTCGGTAAAGCAATACATGGGTTGGATGGAATCCTGGCTAAAGAGAATGACGAGGTTGCTGAAACCTACGGCATCCGTATATATCTGTGGGGATTGGCGGTCTTCTTCGGCGATTCAACTGCTTTGCGAAAAATATTTTATAGTCAGAAATAAGATTACCTTTGAAAGAGAAAAAGGCCGCGGCGCTAAAAAGGGTTGGAAAAATAATGCCGAGGACATATGGTTTTGCACAGTTACCAAGAATTTCACCTTTAACGCAGACGCGGTAAAATTAAAAAGGAAAGTAATCGCCCCCTACCGAGAGAATAACAGGCCTAAAGATTGGACGCAAGAAAATAATGGAAAATACAGATTAACCTACCCTTCAAACATCTGGACAGATATTACAATTCCTTTCTGGTCAATGCCGGAAAATACTCCTCATCCAACACAAAAACCGGAGAAGCTTCTTGCGAAGATTATCCTTGCCAGCTCTAACGAAGGAGACATTGTTTTTGATCCTTTTGCCGGCGTTGGAACTGCCGGTGTTGTCGCGAAGAAGCTAAAAAGAAATTTCGTTATGTTGGAAATAGACCAAGAGTACTGTCTTTACGCTGAGAAAAGATTACAGATGGCAGATAGAAACCCAACTATCCAAGGATACTGTGACGGCGTTTTTTGGGAAAGAAATGCGTTAAAAGACATAAAAGCCGGCCACACCCAAAAGCAGAATACTGCCGGTGAGCTATCCCTGTTTGTTTGATGCCAGAGGAAAGATAAAGTGAAAAGTGAAATCTTTTATACTAACGCTTACAAAAAGATTGAGAGCAAGATAAGCAGTTTTCTTAATAAGTATCCTGACTTTCTAAGTAAAGACACTATTTCAAGCACCAGGGCTACAGGAGATGCAATTCAGCATGTTTTGGAGGCAAACTTTGAAGGTATGCTCGGAGACTTTTGCAAGGATTATTCCGCGAGCTTCGCAAGGCGAGCAATGGCTGACCTGGCTTTTAGCGACCGGAAAGATTTATGTTATGTAGTAGACGTAAAAACTCACAGATTAGAAACCAAATTTAACATGCCCAATCTCACCTCTGTAGAAAGACTGGCGAGGTTCTACGAAGATGACGCAAATTATTACGTGATGCTAATGGTAGCTTATAACGTCGTTTCCGATGTCCGTATCCATTTCGAAAGAGTACACTTCGAACCAATTGAATTTTTGTCCTGGGATTGCTTAACAGTCGGTGCATTAGGGTGGGGACAAATACAAATTGCCAATGCGAACAACATTGTAGTAAATCACAGATATTCAAGGAAAAAATGGATGTTAGAGTTGTGCGATGTTCTATTTGAATTTTACCCACGGGAAAATTGAAAAAGCAAAAGGTAGGATAGAATATTTCAAGAAAGTCAAAAGGCAATGGAAAAAGAAAACGGACATTTGGAAATAAGGGTGGCATCTAAATGATAGATGTTGAAAAATGCCGGATAACGCATTACCCTGCTGAGGTTTTGGCCGGCCGCGCCGCGCCGGTTGAAAAAATCGACGATAATATCCGCCGGCTGGTAGAGAAGATGACAGACATTATGCTCGAAAATAAAGGCGTCGGTCTGGCGGGGCCGCAGGTTGGTGTGCCGCTGAGGATTTTCATCGTATCACTGGACGCAACGAGGGAAAACGTCAAGGTCTACATAAACCCTACTGTTACGGCGACGACTAATGAACCGCAGCCAATCGAGGAAGGGTGTCTGTCGGTGCCAAGCGTTTACACAAAAATTCGGAGGTACAAGAAATGTAAGGTTACCGCCACCGATTTGGACGGCAACGAGTTTACCGAAGAGGCTGAAGGACTTTACGCAAGGGCCCTGCAGCATGAATACGACCATATCGAGGGCATAACTATCGTCAACCGTATGGGCCAGGCCGCCAAAATCGCACATCGAAAACAGCTCAAAAAACTCAGAGAAGAGCATAAGAAATAATAATTGCCGATTTACGCTTTCCAATTGCCGATTGAGATTTAAGAAACGCAAGCTGGAAATCGCAAATCGCAGATCGCAAATCGTAGATCGAAAATGAATGTAGTCTATCTCGGCAGCGGTGAATTCGGTATTGAGTCTCTAAATGGCCTGGCCGATTCGAGCCATAGTCTCCGATTCATCGTAACGCAGCCGCCACATCAGGCCGGCAGGGGCAGAAAGAGCCGGCCGACGCCGGTAGCCTGCTGGGCCCAGAGCCATTCCATACCCTTCATCGAAACAGACAACGTGAACACACCCGCCCTCATCGACAAGATTACCGAGTTCGAACCCGATTTGATTGTGGTAATTGCGTTCGGCCAGAAAATTGGAAATGAATTGATAAATCTGCCCCGCCTTGGGCGGGCTATAAATGTCCACGCTTCGCTGCTTCCGAAATACCGCGGAGCGGCGCCGATAAACTGGGCTGTAATTAACGGCGAAACCCGGACCGGCATCAGTATCATCAGCCTGGCTGAAAAAATGGACGCCGGCGATATCCTCGCCCAGGCGAAGACCGACATTGGCCCTGACGAAACAGCCGGCCGGCTCCACGACAGATTGGCGCAAATGGCAGCGCCGTTGCTGCTGAAAACATTAGACCAAATCGCCGCCGGCACAGTTGTCTATACCAAGCAGGACCATTCCAAGGCCACTTTAGCGCCGAAATTGAAAAAATCCGATGGTTTTCTGGATTTCAGTAATTCTGCCAAAGACTTACGAAACAGGATACTGGGCCTTTGGCCCTGGCCCGGCGCTTCAGCCGTTTATCTTTCAAAAAAGACCACCAGGTCGCAGCGGGTAACCATAGCAATGGCCCAGGTAGTCGACAACTCAAACCCATCCGGATTGCCGCCTGGAACACTCGATGAAAACCTGAACGTAATCTGCGGCCGCAGCGCCCTCAAGATTACAAAAATAAAGCCCGCAGGTGGCCCACTTATGGATTTCGAGGCATTCGTAAATGGCCGACAAACCCGCCCCGGCGACCTGTTTATGAAGATAGATGACGAGGCTTCGTTTTGCAATGCAAGCCAAAATGGCGGCCCCTGAATCAAGGTTCTCTGTTCCATCGTCTAATCGATACGGACAGGATAGTCACAGTATAGCCGTCCGCAGGAAACCTGGGAAAAAATCTGCTTGCTCGCACCCGCTGGATTTGTTGTTACCAGCACACCAAGCACTGAATTTTGAAAACCCAATCCACCACTTTTCCACAAAACGGATTTACGGTGTGTAAAAGCTGTTCAAAATAAAATTTTTTTGCGCGCAAAGTCAATGGTAACAGCAACCTTTATCGAGTGGAAAAGAAATTAGTCAAAATAACATTGATATGTTTTGTCGCTATCCAATAATAACTACAAGACGTTTCGTCAGCTAAAAAAGAGACTATCGACGGGGACCCATTTTGCGGTGTATCGGGGGGGACCAAATGCCCTCTTTTTCGCATTTGGGTACCCGCAAAATGGGAACCCTTAAAAGAGGAGACTGCGATGCAGAGCACAATCACGGATGATGGACTCAGCTCCACGGGAACACAAATAAGCGCTATCAATGAAGCTCTTGCCGAGAGAGTTGGGCCGCAAAAGTTTCGGATCTGGTTCAAAAATTCAACCAGGCTCACACTCAGCGATGGATACTTGAAGGTAGGCGTCCCAAACCTTTTTATAGCGAGCTGGCTTGAAAACCATTTCTTAAATGAGATTAGCCAGGTTGTCCAGGCGGTTACCGGGAGCTGCCAGAAGATTACTTTCACCATCGACCCTGAGCTCTCCGGGCACCAGAGGCGGACACAACTGGACTGCCAGGCACAACTGGTGGAAAAAGCACGCAACCGATTCGGCGGCCGCAGAACAAAAATACAGCAGCCTGCAAAGAAAAGGCTGAAATTAAGTCTGGATACATTCGTTGTCGGCACATCTAATCAACTGGCCTACAACGCTGCAAAAGCTGTCGTCAATGAGCAGCAAAGTCCCTTTAATCCGCTGTTTATTCACGGAGGATACGGGGTCGGCAAAACACACCTGCTGCAAGGGATTTGCAATGCGGTCTGTTCAATCCGGCCCCAAACAAGCTGGTCGTATTTATCGGCCGAGGACTTTGTCAATCAGTTTGTGCTGGCCTTGAAGACAAAAAAGCTGGAGGCTTTTCGGCGCCGACTGCGACAAATGGACTTGTTAGCAATCGACGATATCCACTTCTTGGCCAGCAAGCCTTCAACGCAGGAGGAATTCCTGCATACTTTCAATACAATCAGTCTGGCGGGCAAACAGGTCGTGCTGGCTTCCGACGCCCACCCCAAGATGATAGGCCAGCTCTCTGAAAAGCTGGTTAACCGCTTCGTCTCCGGAATGGTCGTCAAGATTGAGACGCCCGACTTCCAGACCCGCTGCCAAATCTGCAGACAGTACGCAGCGACAATGCGCAAACAGTTGCCCGAAGCTGTGATACGCTACATTGCCGAGAGTTTGCGGACCAATGTGCGGGAGCTTGAAGGGGCCCTGCTGAAATTAATCGCTTTTGCGTCGCTGCAGAATCAAAAACCCGGCATGGCCGTGGCAAAAGAGGTTTTGGCTGAGCATCTGGAAAGGTGCGACCCGATTGTGCGCATTTCAGATATCGAAGCGGCCGTCGCTACCTTTTTCGGAACAACACCGACCAAAATACACTCCTCAAAAAAGGACAGAACCGTGGCCCTGGCCCGACATTTCAGTATGTACCTGGCCAGGAAACATACCAAGATGTCGTCCTCAGAGATAGGCAGATTTATGGGCAACAAAAATCACGCCACGGTCCTTTTGGCCTGCAAAAAGGTCGAGGAGCTAATCAAGCAGAATGCCGACCTGCATTGGCAGGGCTCAGCCGGTAACAAAATCTCAAAAGCCAGAACCATACTGGCCAGTCTTGAAGAGAGTATCGCCGGCTAAGCGGCGCATTCAAAGCTGCTGACCACTACCAAGTCATAAGGGCAAAATGGAATACGCAGTTGGCAAGACAGGTCGAATAATCGCCGCACGTCTTTTTGAAGGCGAGGATATTTATCAGTGCATCGAGGAAATCGCACGCAGGGAAAATATCAAATCGGCCGCCGTGCTGATAACCGGCGGATTCAGGGAAGCTAACGTGGTGGTAGGCCCGAAGGCGGAGAAGCCGAAAATCGTCGGCAATTTCAAAGACTTCGCCGGCCCCGGTGAGGTGCTCGGAGTCGGAACCATTTATTGCGATAACGAAGGGCCAAAGCTCCATATCCATACCGCAATCGGCAAAGGCGACCAGACCATCGTAGGCTGTCCAAGAGGCGGAGCAAAGACATTCTTGATAATGGAAGTTACGATAATTGAAATCGATGGCCTAAAAGCCGGCCGAAAACTCGACGAAAACACCGGCCTGAATCTGTTGCGGTTCGAATAAAACTACTGTGCCTTTTGCCCGCTCCTCTCACCGGGGCCGAAACATACGAACGAGATAAGGATTAGAAACGCACCAGCCAAAAATAAAGCGATTCGCTGCGGTGGTTTGCTGCATCGGCTCAGCCAACGGGGTATCATCGGCTCGGAGAATCGTTGGTTTGAGCCTTCCGTCAACGCTTTTCGGGCGGCATCCAGTTGCTCAGGCGTCACTTTCGGGTAAATAGTGTCTTCGTTCCTGGCCTCCGTGCCCAGCGTAACAGCGGCAATACGCTTAATAAGGTTGGGGTCTTCCTGCAACTGCTGTAGTAGCGCATCGTAGTCGGCGTTTAAGGATTCCAGCCGGCCTAAAGTCTCCCGGGCTAACTTCAAAGCTTCTCTGTACGTATAGTATTGAAGCAAATCCTCACACAGAACAGAGCCGCTCAACGCTGCCGCGCCGATGCTGAAGAAGACGACAAAAAAAAGCATTCGCCGCATATTTTGCCTTCGCATAGCCACAATCAGCCTGTAGCGCAGAGCAGATGGCGTCTGGGGCCCCATTTTGCAATCTTTTGCAAAATGGGAGCCCGGTTTCTATTTGAACATAAAGCCGGCGTATCGTCCGACCGGACCGAGGTCTTCGTTGATTCTGAGCAGTTGATTGTACTTGCAAATCCTGTCTGTTCGGCAAACAGAACCCGTCTTTATTTGGCCCACGCCTGTGGCCACCGCCAAGTCTGCAATTGTGGTATCTTCGGTTTCGCCGCTTCGGTGACTTATAACCGCTGTCCAGCCGGCTCTCTTGGCCATATTGATCGCTTCGAATGTCTCAGTCAGCGTTCCTATCTGGTTGAGCTTTATCAATATCGAATTGGCACAAGCCAGCTTTATGCCTTTAGCAAGACGCTTCGTGTTGGTTACGAACAAATCATCGCCGACCAGTTGGACGCGACCGCCTATTTTCTTGTTCAATTTTGTCCAGCCTGTCCAGTCGTCTTCGGCCAGTCCGTCTTCAATGGAAATGATAGGATATTTGTCCACCCATTTTGCCCAGTGCGCAATCAACGTATCGGACGAGATTTTCTTCTTCGGTGCGGATTTGAAGAACCTGTAGGATTTTGTCTTGCTGTCGAACATTTCGGTTGAAGCCGGGTCCAGCGCGATTGCGATTTGTTTTCCAGCTTTGTAGCCGGCCTTCTTTATCGCCTCCATAACCACTTCCAGCGCCTCTTCATTGCTTTTGAGCATTGGGGCGAAGCCGCCTTCGTCGCCGACCGACGTGGAGTAGCCCTTTTTGGCCAGCACCCCTTTGAGCGTATGAAAAACTTCCGCCCCCATCTGCAGTGCCTGCGGGAAATCTTTGGCGCCTATCGGCATAATCATAAATTCCTGGAAGTCCACGTTGTTGTCGGAGTGTTTTCCGCCGTTGATAATATTCATCATCGGAACCGGCAGAATATTGGCGCCGCAGCCGCCCAGATAGCGGTACAACGGCAGAGCCGCCGAATCCGCCGCCGCCTTTGCCGCCGCTAAAGAGACACCCAGTATCGCGTTTGCACCCAGCTTACTCTTGTTGGCTGTGCCGTCCAGTTCAATCATCAGCTCGTCAAGCTCTTGCTGCCTCTCAGCGTCCATCCCGAGAATCTCTGGAGCTATTATTTCGTTCACATTCTTGACCGCGCCGGCAACACCTTTGCCGAGATAGCGTTTGGCCTTTCTGTCGCGAAGCTCTATCGCTTCGTAAGCGCCCGTGCTGGCTCCGGACGGCACCGCCGCCCGACCCAGCGAGCCGTCATCAAGCAGTACATCAACTTCAACAGTCGGATTACCGCGGGAATCGAGTATCTCTCTTGCCCTTGCATCAACAATCGTTGTAAACATCGCACGTCCTTTCATTACATGACTTGCCATTCAATATTCGCTATTGCGCCGGCAGCTTACCGATTCTTACTCCGCTCGTCAAGACCTGATTCTATGAACCCTTATAGTAAGAACTGGTAAATACAGAACTTATTATCCCACCGCACCTAAGCTCCGACCGATACTTACTGACGATCAGAATTCTGTTTAGCAGCTAATGCGATTTTGCGCAGGCCCATAACGTCCAGCTTGCCTGAGCCGAGCAATGGCATTGACTCTATCTTAATGTAGTTGTCCCGTCGGGGCTTGAACATATTCGGCAGTTTGCTCTCGGAGATGATCTTGTGCAGCTTGTCGGCATCTCGAACATACCAAAAAAGCGAATATATGCTACGAATGGAGCATTTATATCCCGGACGGTCCGGCCCCGGCACGTAGTGAAATACTGGGTTATGATGTACTCTACAGATTTAACCTCGGGGAACACAAGCCAAAATGGACGATAGGTTACACTGTCGATTATGGTATCCTAATCGAAACACCGGAGAATTTTGACTGGTGGGTACTTGGAGCGATGGCGGAACTTAGTGACGATGGAGAAGCCCCACAGGATATAACTTATGAAAGCGTCTTACAACTGGCTGAGCAGATTCGTACTTCGCTCGGTGGATAGAGATTCGGTAAAACTGATAATAAGGCCGGTCCGGACGGGAAAATCCACCCGGCCCGGCCTTTTTCGTCAGAAAATCGCCTTTTTTCGCAATTTCGTAAAATTTTTGTAAAAATTTGAAAAAATCTTGTAACTTTTCCCCCCCCTCAGCGTCTATATATTATAGGAACAAGTATCATAGGCTCACTTTACAGGACAGTGTCGCAATTATTGAATAAGTGGTTGTCATTCTGTGTCATCCTCCTCCAACTGGTCGGCCCTCATCGGGCCGGCCTCTTTTTGTCTCGGCATCGCCTCTCTATAGATTTCCTGGAAATTTTCGAAAAATCCTGCAACTTTTCGCCTCTTTGCGTGTCTATAGTAATAGAAACAAAAGCACATAGGCGTTTCCTCCTAAAAAAGGCTGACCATTGCAGGATCAGCCTTTTTCGTTGATTGTCGGCTGGCCTGGGATTACCATATTCGGCTATGAGAATCCCACTGACCAGGTATGGTTGGCCGCAGGTAGCTGTTTTGCCGGCGGTGCAGGTTGCAGTAATGGTTATTGCTTTGCTGGCCTGGCCAAAGTCCTTGTCGGTCGGCGGTATTATCCTTTTACAGATAATCTTCGCTGTTATTTTGGTATGGATTCTTTCTTTTTTTCGTGACCCGGAACGAATCGTCCCCACGGATAAAAATCTCTTACTGGCCCCCGCCGACGGCAGAATAACCGATATAGAAGCCGTAGAGAATGACTACATCGGCGGCAAAACGCTGCGCATCGGAATATTCATGAGTATTCTCGATGTGCATATTAATCGTGCGCCGTGCAATGTTAAAGTCGAAAGAATCACCTACAGACAAGGCAAATACAAGAATGCGATGAGGCCACAGTCGGGTCTGGTTAACGAGTCCAACGACTTGAGCTTAGTCAGGACCGACAGCCCCCAAGATAAGCTGATTGTCCGCCAGATAAGCGGTGCGATTGCCCGGCGAATCGTCTGCGAAACCAGCGAAGGACAAGAATTGACTGGCGGCGAGAAGTTTGGAATGATAAAATTTGGCTCAAGGACAGAACTGTATTTGCCTGCTCGCGAAAATGCAAAGTGTCTGGTCCGGGTAGGTGACAAGGTCAAAGCTGGTCTGTCACCGCTTGTAAGGTACGAAGGGACCCTGCTTCGCGGGAACCAATTATGCCCAGATTAAGAACCAAGGCTGCAAAAGACAGCTTCCTTCGCCGTGTGCGAAGGCAGAGGCTAAGGTACATCACGATTCTGCCGTCGCTGATAACCATTCTCAACGGCGTATGCGGTTTTGCCGCCATTGTTCTTGCCGCCAAAGGCGGTGCCGCTCGCATCGGGCAGTTTTCTTGTATGGCGATGGCCGGCTATATGGTCCTGCTGGCCATGATTGCCGATATGCTCGACGGCCGGCTTGCACGAATGAGCCAGAACACTTCCAGCTTCGGCGGCCAGCTCGACAGCCTTTGCGACATAGTAAGCTTCGGCGTGGCGCCGGCATTCTTAATGCTCAAAATACTCGAATATAAATTAGCCGGCCTTGCCGGGCTGAACCCGGTTTTCGCAAATTTCCTGCAGCGATTCATCTGGCTGGCAGCCGCCGCATACGTGAGCTGTGCGGCCATTCGGTTAGCAAGGTTCAATGTCGAAAACGAGCAGGACGAGTCTGCCCATATGAGTTTTATAGGTCTGCCAACGCCCGCAGCCGCCGGAGTAATAGTCAGCCTGATAATATTCCATCAGGAAACAATACCGCAACTTTCAACTAAAAACTCTCTGGCGTACATTATCTGCGAAAACATTATTATGTATGCCCTGCCTTCCCTGGCTATCGGGGTGGCGGTGCTGATGGTCAGTAGAATTCGATATCAGCACGTTCTAAATGTGTACCTGAAAGGTAGAAAACCTCTGGCGCATCTTATATGGCTTTTGCTTGGTATTGGGGTGATTATCTGGAACTTACAAGCGGCTTTGGTATTGATTTTCTGCGGTTTTGCCGCAAGCGGTTTCGTCAAGTGGTCTTATTACAAAATCCTCGGTTCGCATTTCGCAATGCGGCGCGAAATGAGAGCCTCAAAAATCGCAGAGTGAAAACTCATCGCCAGGAAATGTCTTATCCGACCAGCTCAACGAACAGGCCCAATGGCAGGGCCCCCATTTTGCAGGTGCAGGTTATATTGCCGGAGTCCCCTGAAAGTCCTGCTGTTTGACGCTGGATTGATTTATCTGATAATACCGCTCGACAACACCGCAGAGCCGCTGCAGAACCTGGCGACCCTCGCCGCTTGCCTCCAAGCCAACCATCTGAAGGCCAAGACAGATACTTTTACCGTCTGCTGTCGGCAGAATGTTTCTAATCTGGGCATTAAACATCAATGGCGTTTCATAGGGCATAGGGGTAAATCGCACCCCGATAAACTGACCGTTTCTGAAGTCCTGTTCTTCGGCGGCATCAATTGCAACCTGTGCGCCCCCGGCGGAAATGTCAATAAGCTTGCCCTGCCAATACCGGCCGGACGGCACCTGGTCTTCGCCGCTGGTTTGGGTCCCATTTTGCGATGCTTTGCAAAATGGGAGCCCTTCAAAACGCTCCTCATCGCCTTTCGGCTCTCTGTTTTGCTGTCCGCGATGCCACAGCAGAGTATTTACCTTCAGCGACTTTGGCACATCAACGCGAAAATAGCTTCTCCTCTGGACTATCTCAATACGGTCCGGCGCATCAAGCACTATTGTTCCGCCCCCCGTCGCGTCCGCTGACGGCTCAAGAGCCACAACCTTGGTCTCAAAAATAAACTTGCCGTATCCATACTTTAACGATATGCCGACCGGCTGACCGGCCCGTATGTTTATCGGATGGGGCTTTTTCGTCGGTGAAACCTGAACATCCAACCTGCAGGCGCCAAGACTGGTCAGCAGCACCTTTGCCACGTGCCACTTACCCTTCGACAAATAGGACATAATAGCGGGCACTTTTTTTTCCATTACCGTTTGCAGAATCTTCCTCGGCTCGGCTCCACGCAGCATTGTTACTTCGTTCATATCAACCCCCTCGGTGCTGATACGCTTTGAAACTCTCCCCTTGCGTTTGGACCCCCATCTTGCCAGGGCCCCATTTCCCAGCACCTTGCGAAATGGCAGCCACAAAAATCGCAGAATGCGGCTCCTTGTCAGGCTCTTTTTTAGAATACCAGGCATCATTTTTGGCATTCGCTTCCTTTCTAAAGTATATAGATAATTCGGCAAGAGACAAAACCGGTTTTAGGTTAAATTTGCCGCGCTCCTCATTTTGTCTGAAAAATCACAAAATGTTCGCTCCTGCAATTGTTTCGCCTAAGCAAAAGGTCTCGAATTCGAGCGCACAGTTGCAAAAACCGGCCTCAGCAATTATTATCACTGCATATATGGACAATACTCACGGAGAAAAAAAGTATGAGGCCGATAAGATAGCCCTTCTGGGTCTCTTTGTGGTCGGCTTGTTGATAGCCCACTTCATATCTTCCTCAAGATATACCGGCCCGTTAAAAGCCGGTGCCGAAGTTGTCGCCGAAATCAAACGCAGAGGTATCTCCAGTTTCCTCGACAACCTGGGCCGGCAGTCCTTTTTTCTCATCAAGAACGCAAGAGGCCAGGCCATTGGATTTACGATGGATGTGTTCACAGACTCGCTGCCGGAGGCTGACTTAAACATACAATCGGCAGGTTTTTTATATATTCGCGGCAGGTACAGCCGACAGCAGGTGATGTCTTTTCAAAGTGATAACAGCTTTGATGAATTCTCCTGGAGAAGCGAAACCGCCGGGCCAAGGGCAAGAAGCGGTACACACGTGCTCCTGGGAGAAGACGGCGTGGTGACTGCTACTAAATTAGCTCGAAATGGAGAAAAGCAGAGCTATAAACCGGACCCGGCTTCGATACCAGAGTTTCTGCTCGACCTTGTCTTCACTCAAATGCTCGAGACCGGCCACACCAAAATCATCGTCGATACAATCAACGCCGACGGCGCAATGGTCGAGGTCGTTATTTCCCGAATAAAAAACAAAGAATCCGCCCCTGGCCGGGCCGAGGCGGTGTATGAGCTGAAGGTCGATTTCTTGGACAACAGACGAATTTCTCAACGGCTATATCTTGACAGCCACGGGCGGATTTCAAAAATGTTGCTGGAGCACGACGGCATATATCTTTTTGAACGCACCAGCGTAGAAAATATATTAAAACAATTTCCCGAACAGGCCGACCTTATTTCGCAGAAGTATAAAATGCTGGAACAAAACCAGCCGCAACACTAAAAATCGGAACCGGAATTTGATAAAGGACATTTGTTATGCCTGAGCAATATGATTGCATCATAATCGGCGCCGGCCCAGCCGGTCTTGCAGCCGCTCTTTATGCCTCCCGTGACAGATTCAAAACTCTTGTGCTCGAGAAATTCCTGCCCGGCGGACAAATCAATAACACAGACAGGATAGAAAATTACCCGGGCATTGAACGTATAGACGGCGCAGGACTGATTCAACAAATGCAAAACCAGGCCCTGAACTTCGGCGCAGAAATAAAAACCGGCACTGAAGCCACCAGGCTGGAGAAACTCCGGGACGCCGGCATCGCTGTTCGCTGCGACCGGGACAGCTTTACCGCAAGGGCTGTCATTTTGGCCGCCGGAAGTGACTATCGCAAACTCGGTATCCCCGGCGAGGAGGAATTCCGCAGTGCCGGCGCAGGGATAAGTTACTGCGGGACCTGTGATGCGCCGTTTTTCAGGGGCAGGCAGGTACTCGCCGTCGGCGGAGGAAATACCGCAGTCGAAGAAACCCTGCACCTGACAAAATTCGCCGCCAAAGTCACACTGATACACCGAAGGGACGAATTCAGAGCAACCAGGATTCTTGCCGACGAGCTTCTGGAAAAAGCCAATGAGCCGAATTCAAATCTGGCCGTCAAATACAGCACCATTCCAACCGCCATACAGGGCCAAGGCAAAATCCAGTCCGTCAGACTCAAAAACGTAAAGACCGGCCAGGAAGAAGATTTTCCCTGCGACGGCGTTTTCATATTTATCGGCATGGTCCCGAATACCGATTTTCTCAAGGGCTTCGTCGAGCTCACCGGCAACGGCTTCATCAAGTGCGACTGTGCGTATCTCCGCACAAGTGTGCCCGGCGTGTTCGTGGCCGGCGACTGCAGAATCGGGGCGGCCATGCAGCTGGCAACCGCCGTCGCCGACGGCGTCACCGCCGCTATGATGATGAAACAGTATTTCAGAGACCCAAACTGGTGGAACGAGCCCGTCAGTGACCTGCTTCAACCGGGCGGATGGTAAACCTTGAGTTTATCAGACGGTTGATTATACAGAAACCGATGATACAATAAAGCAGACGTGAAATGGAAAGAGGAAAAAAATGGCAAACAATAAAAACCTGTATGTAAGTCCCCTCGTTGAAAGAAACGCGTCAAAAGAAATGGCCGAGCTTTTTGGCGCCCAAAAGAAATTCAGTATCTGGCGAAGACTCTGGCTCCAGCTCGCAAGGGCACAAAAAAAACTGGGGCTGGACATAAAACAAACCCAGATAAACCAGATGGCCGCCCATCTTGACGATATCGATTTCAAAAAAGCCGCCGGTTACGAGAAAAGATTCCGCCACGACGTTATGGCCCATATTCACACCTTCGCCGAGGCCGCGCCGAAAGCCGCTCCCATTATCCACCTTGGTGCCACAAGCTGTTTCGTCGCTGATAATACGGACCTGATAATTATGCGCGAGGCGATGCAAATGACCGCCGGAAAATTGGCCGCGGTCACAAATCTGCTCGGTAAATTCGCAAAGAAGTATCGCTCACTGCCCACACTCGGCTTCACACACTATCAGCCCGCCCAGTTAACCACCGTCGGCAAACGCGCAACGCTCTGGTGCTGTGAGTTCGTAATGGATTTGCAGGAAATCGAGCATCGACTTGATACCTTGCCCTTTAGAGGCGTCAAAGGCACCACCGGCACGCAGGCCTCTTTTCTGACGCTTTTTGACGGCAGCCATAACAAGGTCAAGCGGCTTGATAAACTCGTTGCCGCCGCGTTCGGCTTCAAAGAAACCTGCGCTGTCACCGGCCAGACATATCAGCGAAAAATCGATACCCTTGTCGTAAACTCGCTCGCTTCGGTAGCACAGTCAGCTCATAAAATGTGCAACGACCTGCGCCTGCTCGCAAATCTAAAGGAAATTGAGGAGCCGTTCGAAAAATCGCAGGTCGGCTCCTCCGCTATGGCCTACAAAAGAAATCCAATGCGCTGCGAGAGGGTAACAGCACTCAGCCGATTAGTATTGAGCCTAGCCTCCAGCCCCCCTATGACCGCTTCCGAACAGTGGCTCGAAAGAACCCTCGACGATTCAGCCAACAGAAGAGTCGTGATTCCCGAAACGTTTTTGGCCGTTGACGGAATTCTCGAAATCCTTATCAATGTCCTTGATGGTCTCGTAGTCTATCCGAAAGTTATAGCCGCCCGCGTCGCAGCCGAACTGCCTTTTATGGCCACTGAAAATATCCTGATGGCAGCCGTAAAGGCCGGCGGCAACAGGCAAAAACTGCACGAAAAAATAAGACAGCACTCACAGCGCGCCTCCGAGCAGGTGAAACAGTTCGGCAAACAAAACGATTTAATTGACCGCCTAAAGGCCGATGCTGCCTTTAACAAAGTCGATTTCAAAAAAGTATTGGACCCGAAAAGCTATACCGGCAGAGCACCACAGCAGGTCGATGAGTTTCTCAAGGATATCGTAACTCCGATCCTCAGAAAATACCGAAAAGAATTAAACAAAAAGGTCGAACTCAACGTCTAAAAAGGATTCCCAAGCGTGACCAAACAAGAGCTTATAAAACGTATCAGGGAAACCGCCTACCTCGAAGGTGATTTCACGCTTCGCAGCGGAAAGAAAAGCAAGTACTATCTCGACAAGTACCTCTTCGAAACCTGCCCCGATATACTAAAGGCCCTCGGCGAAGAGTTCGCCAAATATATTACCGACGATGTCACCTTGATAGCCGGCGCCGAATTGGGCGGCGTAGCGCTGGCCGCCGCTACCGCTATGCAGACAAACAAAAACTGGATCATCGTCCGCAACAGCAAAAAAGGTTACGGCACCGGAAAACTGGTCGAGGGCGTACTAAACAAAGGTGACGTTGTCCTGCTCGTTGAGGACATCGCCACCACCGGAGGCCAGGTTCTTGAGGCCGCAAAAGTTATCACCGAAGCCGGAGCAACCGTCAAAAAAATCGTCTGTGTCATCGACCGAAAACAGGGAGCCGAAGAAAACATCACCCACGCCGGCTACAAATTCGAGAGCATCCTCACCAAAGACGACCTGGGAATCAGGGACAAGGAGTAAACCCTATGAGATTTCTTGGAAATCTTGTCATTGTCGCTCTTGCATTTGTTTTTGTCGGCTGTGCAAAAGTTGACCCGAACTTAGAGATTCAGGTATCCGGACGGACAAATCCGTGGACTCATCTGAACTTGTACAACGACCCCAATAATTTTCAGTTTGCGATTGTCTCCGACCGAACCGGCGAACATCGGCCGGGCGTATTTGCTGATGCCGTGCAAAAGCTTAACCTTCTAAAACCTGAATTTGTTATGTCCATCGGCGATTTAATCGAAGGGGACATCGAAGGGGACATCGAAGATGAAAATGAGCTGGACCGCCAGTGGAATGAATTTGACGGTTTAGTGAACAAATTACAGATGTCCTTCTTTTATGTCCCCGGCAATCACGATATAACCAACGAAGTAATGGCCAAAAAGTGGCGGCAACGGCTCGGACGAAGCTATTATCATTTCGTTTACCGAAATGTCCTCTTCCTCTGCCTCAATACCGAAGACCCACCTGCCGGCAGCATTAGCGATTAGCAAATTGATTACTTCCGAAGCGTCCTCAAAACCAAACCCAATGTCCGTTGGACGCTCGTGTTTCTTCATAAGCCTCTCTGGCGGAAGCCTGAAACCCTGGAAAACTGGCGGAAGGTCGAGTTATTATTGGCAGACAGGCAGTACACTGTCTTTGCCGGACACAGGCACATCTACAGCAAGTCCATGCGGAACAACCGACCATATTACATTTTAGCCACAACAGGCGCTGATGAACCGGCTGGACTGGATGAATGTGAATTCGACCATATAGTCTGGGTAACTATGACCGATGATGGCCCCATAATGGCCAATCTTTTGCTTGAAGGTATATTGGACGATGAGCCTTGCCCACAATGACGGCAGGCTTTCTCAAACGCTCGATGTCAAACCCCAAAAGTCACCGGCCCTTGTCCACTATCACCTTCTCAATCTTAAATTGGCCAAGGGTACCAATCAGATTAAAAAAGTCCTCCGGATTGCCATTGCCGGCAGCCAGCCCAATATGTCCCGCGTCGTAGCCGCCTCGCCCCGCACTTTTGAAAGCGGCATCGAGTCCGACCCATCTGTCCCCAACGTATGCCTGAACCCACGCATGACCGCCAAAGCCCGACTCAAGGCCGGCATAATCCTCCACATACGCAACCCCGACGACCATCTGGGCCGGAATCCCGACAGCCCGGCACATAGCCGCCGTCAGCACCGCAAACTCGCTGCAGTCACCTTGCCTGCTCGCCGCAACCTCCGCCGCCGATGCATAGCCAACCGACAGACTCTTATTCTCGATATATTCGGCGACAAATGCTTCAATCTTCTTGACGGCCTTGGCCGCATCTTTGGTCCCGCCCACCGCACGACGCGCAAGGGCAATTATCTCCTTACGGTCGCTTTGCAGAAATCTCGTCGGCCTGGTCGCCTCCAGAATTGTCTTGTTTTTGCCTTTGTAAGGAAACCCCGCACCCCCCGGTGCCGCAACAGGCTTGACCGTCACGATAACTCCGCCACCCTTGCCGGGCCTTACGCTTTGATTGTCGTTGGAAGGCACGGTCAGCTCATTCACTCCCGCCACCGGATTCAAGTGATACGTAATTGCCTTGGCTGACCCCACGTCCTCCAGCCGCTCCGGACTGGCTAAAAACATCTTACGAAACACTTCCAGAACATCATTCTCGCCCAGTGCAAACTCTTTCGCACAGGCAATCATCTCGACCAGCATCCCCGCTACGGGCATGACGCTCTTTTGGACTCGAAGGTCTTCATCAACGTAACTGGTGCTGACAATCTTACCGGCTCCCGGCATGTTCATATCAGTCACAACTTCCGTCAGGGTCACCACACGCCCCAGTAAGTCAACGTCTCGCTTGCCTCCGATACGTATCCGCGCATCAAGGGCCTGCACAATTCCCGGACTAAACACTTTGGCGGTATACTGACAACCTTCCTTCAGCCCCTTCTTCAACTGCAGCAAACGCAGCCCTTCGGCCATTATCGCGCCGCTCGGCCACTCAATTGTGCTCTTCTGTTCAGCCCCCATCGACATAACTGTTACATCCACCATTGCTTGTTCGTTCACATCACCCACCACTTTCATCGTCATCAGGCCGAGGTCCTGAACAGACTCAAAACCCACCGGCTTACCGTCCGTCGTCTCTATGCAGGTTTCTGTCATATTTACGGTTACCGGAACGTCCAGTCTGCTTATCGTTATGCTCGCTTTTTCGGTAGTTGTAACTTTCCCGTCGGCTGCCACCCGACTTTGTATCGCATGGCCGACCTTCTTACCTTCCATAAACAACGCAAAATATTCTGTTTCGCCTGATACAGACCCGCCCCAACCAGACACTATCAAAAATAAGCAAACGCCAAATAGACACCGACCTCTCATAATCCTGTTCCTTTCACAATACCACCCCGGATTTCTCAAAAAGTTTACTACACCCGATAAGTATAAACACAAGGCAATATTCTTTCATCATAATTTCGAATAATTATAAATTATCTCTATCTTCCTGCCCGATATTGCTAAAGGTAGCGGCTTCTTCCCGCCCCGGGCACGGCGAGTATGGTTGTGTTATTTACAGCTTCGGCTAAAATGGCTGAAAAACAATATACACAATACGATATACGCGATACGAAATTATGACCTTCAAAGAATTATTAACCCTGGTCTCTTCACAGGACCCTCCGCGTCTCTGTGCTGATTCGCGCTGTGTTGACCTCGGCGACATCTTCGTTGCCATCGAGGGCAGCGCCCACGACGGCCACGACTTTATCGACCAGGCCATCGCCAACGGCGCAAAATATATCGTTGCCGACAAGCGTGAAGCCGCGTACGAGACCCCGCATACAGAACACGAGATTATCGTCGTTGAGGATTCTGCAAGTGCGGCAGCCGCCCTCGCACAGGCAGGCAAAGGCAATCCCGCTTCGCAGTTGACCCACCTGGCTGTTACCGGTACAAACGGAAAAACCACCGTCGCGTACCTGGTCCGCTCGTGCATCCAAAATGCCGGCCAAAAGTGCGGCCTTATCGGTACAATCATTTACGATACCGGCTCGGACAGCTCCCAGGCCGCTCTGACAACCCCGGATTGCTTCGCCATTGCCGAGATGCAGTTCCAAATGCTAAAAGCCGGCGCAAAATATATGGTCATCGAAGCCAGCAGCCACGCACTTTCTCAAAACCGTCTCGCCGCAATAAAATTCAAAGCCGCCGCTTTCACAAACCTCTCCGGAGACCACCTTGACTACCACAAGACCAAGGCGGATTACCTGGCTGCCAAGACCAAACTGTTCCAGGCCTTATCACCCGACGCGATAGCAGTGTTAAACAAACAATCCCCGGAGGCGGCACAAATCGCCCGTAAAACACACGCCGAAGTTCTCTGGTACGCCATCGACGCACCCGCCGATTTGACTGCTCATATCGAATCAACAGATATAACAGGAACTGTCTTTATCCTGGAATATGCCCAAAAATCGAAAATCGAAAATCGAAAATCGTCAATAATAAAAACTCCTTTGCTGGGCCGCCATAATGTTAGTAACCACCTGGCGGCAGCCGGCTTGTGCCTCGCAGCTGGCTTCGATTTGGAAACCGTAGCAGCTGGTTCGTCAGCTCTGAAGATGATACCAGGCCGATTGGAGAAACTCGATTGGGATGGCGATTTTTCCGTCTTTATTGATTACGCCCATACCGACGATGCTTTGAAAAGTGTCCTGGCCACATTAAAGCCTCTGTGCAAAGGTAACCTAATGGTCGTCTTCGGCTGCGGCGGTGACAGAGACCGAACTAAACGCCCCCGTATGGCCAGGGTGGCTGAGCTGCTGGCTGCTTTCATAATTGTCACCAGTGACAATCCGCGGACTGAACAGCCCGAGCACATAATAGACGAGATAGTCGCCGGTTTTGAAAATCCGGACTCCAGGACGATTGTGGTTGAGCCCGACAGAAAAAAGGCTGTTGACCTGGCAATAAAAACCGCCGGCAAAAACGATATTGTCCTTATAGCAGGTAAAGGCCACGAAACGTACCAGATAATCGGAACCCAGAGATTCGATTTCAGTGACAAGGATATTGCCCAAAAGTGCCTCCGGAAACGAAATGAAAGAATTCTCAGTTAAAGACCTGGCTCAAATTATAAAAGCCGACCCGACAAAAAATATTGACGGTGTCTTCACTGGTGTAAGTACCGACTCCCGAACCATTCAGCCGGGCGACTGCTTTTTTGCTATCGGCGGTGAGAATTTCGACGGTCACGATTATGTGGCCGACGCCTTCGCCAAAGGTGCCGCCTGTGCCGTGGTAAGCAGGGATAACAAATCTCCCGACCACAGCTTACTCATCGTCAGTGATACCATAAAGGCTCTCGGCGATTTTGCCCGCGAGTACCGTCGGCAGATGAACTTTAAGGTGGTTGCAATAACCGGCTCCGTAGGCAAAACAACAACAAGACAGATCGCCTATCATGTCCTGCGTCGGCATTTCCGCGTCTTTGGGGCGCCGAAGAATTTCAATAATAATATCGGCCTGCCACTGACGCTGCTCGGCGCCGACCCCCAAGACCAAATCATCATCGCCGAAATCGGCAGTAATCACCCCGGCGAGATTGCTTACCTGACTCAAATCGCTCTGCCCGACGTCGCCCTTATAACCAACGTCTATCCCTGTCATTTGGAAGGGTTCGCAGACCTGCAAACGATAATACAGGAAAAGTCATCCATATCCGAGGGACTACCAGCCGATGGTATTTTGCTAATCAACACTGATTTTGACCGTTTGGTCACTGCCTGCCGAGCTAAAGGCACAAGAGTCATAACTTTCGGTAAATCGGATACCTCTGACATACAAATCGCAAACATAGCTCATTCCGGCGCCGGCAGCAGTTTTACTCTCGACGGCTCCCGGGTTTACCTGCCGTTACCCGGCCCGGGCAATGTCGAAAACGCACTCGCCGCCTGGGCCCTCTGTAGTCGGTTCGGATTGACCGCTGACGATTTTGCACAGGCCGTAAAGACCCTGCCGGCAATTCCTATGCGCACCGAATTGCTGCAAATCGGAACGCTGACGGTATTAAACGATTGCTACAACGCAAACCCCGCCTCGATGAAAAATGCGCTCGATATATTGGCCAATGTCGCCGCCTGCGGCCCAGGCGAAAAGAGCCGGTTGGTTTTTGTCTGTGGTGATATGGCTGAGCTGGGACGGCAAAGCTGGCAGTTGCACGCTGAGCTGGGTCGTCTTGTTGCCCACGCTAAAGTGCAGCTTCTGCTTGCCATCGGCAAATTTGCTCGAATAACCGCCGAAGCCGCAAAAACAAACGCCAAGCAAAATGTGCAGGCTAAATGTTTCAACGATACCGCTTCAGCTTGTAATAATCTGCAAGAATTCATAAGAGATGACGATATAATATTAGTTAAAGGTTCACGATTGGCCGGTTTGGAATTGGTTGTCGAAAAACTGAAAGAGTGTTTCTCCTGAAGCGTATCTCCTCAAGCGGGATATAAGGTAACAGACAGAAATGATATACCACTTGTTATGGTATTTGCGTGCCGGGGAGCGGTTCGGCTTTTATGCCTACCAGAACGTCATCTTTCGCTCCGTAACGGCGACACTGACCAGCCTGCTTATTGCCCTTGTGATTGGCCCCAGGATTATTCGCTGGCTGATGCGAAAAAAAATCGGCGACCGTCCGGAGTTTCATCACGCCGCCTTGAACGAATTAACCAAAGAAAAGGCCAATACTCCGACAATGGGAGGCCTGATTATCATCCTCTCGGTTCTCACAACCACCCTTTTGTGGGCGAGATTAAATAATCCCTTTGTGCAAAAGGCGCTTTGCCTGGTAGTATGGTTTGCTGCCCTGGGCGGCGTTGACGACTGGCTCAAGCTCACCGCTGATATTCGCCGCCGCAGCAGAAACGGCCTGAGGCCCTGGGAAAAGCTCATCTTTCAATTCGGTGGAGCAGTTCTAATTGCATCATTCCTGTTTTACGACTTTGAGTTCATCCCGGACGGCCGACTATTCTGGCTGCCGTTCTACAAGCACGGCCTGCCGTTAGCCGGCTGGTTATTCGTATTGATTGCCATTTTTTATATATCTGCAACCAGTAATGCCGTCAATCTCACCGACGGTATGGATGGATTGGCTGCCGGATGTGTTGGTATGATTAGTCTCGTCCTCGTAGTGCTCTGCTACGTCGCCTCCGAGGCTATGACACGAACCGGTCCTGTCACCTGGGCAAGCTATCTTCTGCTGCCGCACATACCGCAGTCCGGTGAGCTTAGTATCTTCTATTCCGCAATCCTGGGCAGCCTCCTCGGCTTTCTGTGGTTCAACAGCCATCCCGCTCAGACATTTATGGGCGACGTCGGCTCCCTGCCAATAGGCGCCGCAATGGGTTACGGCGCATTAGTTACCAGAAATGAAATCCTGCTCATAATTATTGGCGGCGTATTCGTAGTTGAATTGCTCAGCGTAGTCCTGCAGGTCGGCTATTTCAAATATACCGGCGGCAAACGCCTCTTCAGATGTGCCCCCATTCATCATCATTTTCATCTGGCCGGCTGGAGCGAGCCGCAGGTCGTCGTACGTTTCTGGCTGCTCGCCGCCGCATTCGCCGCCATCGCTCTGGCCACACTGAAAATCCGCTGACCCCAAAAAACTTGACCCGCAATGCGAGATACAAGCTGCCGCTTATCAATCGTAGTGTTCTTCGATGTGAATTTGAACGTTTTTCCTGTAAACCTCGGAATCGTCGTCACTCATTTTCTTCAGCTTCCTCTGCACCGAAAAGATTTTGACGGCGGTAATGCCGCAACCGGCCCCTCCAATAAAGAACACCAACGCCGCAAGTAACGCAAAAATCTCAGGCAGTGCCATAATAATAACACCAAAGCCGATTAGCAGAAGTCTTGTGATAAATATTCCCGCTGCGACTTTTCTGGACGCCTGAGCAATTGCATTTGTGTAAAAGCGAAAACTCATATTCCTGCCTGGGGCCCCCAAACACATTCTTTCGCGTTTGGGGAACCCCCCTCATATCTTGCTTCACGCCGTCAGCCTGCTAATACATCCCGCCTCCGGGCGGCATCGGTGGCGTCTCTTTCTTTTCAGGAATCTCGCTGACTATCGCGTCGGTCGTCAGCAGCAGCGAAGCAATTGAAGCGCCGTTTTGAAGGGCAATCCTTTCAACCTTTGTCGGCACAATCACGCCAAATCCAATCATATCGCCGTATTCCTTGCGCAGCGCATCGTAGCCGAAATTCCTTTTCTTGTTCTCCATAACCTTCTGGGCCACAATCGAGCCGTCAAGTCCCGCGTTTTGCGCAATCTGCTTAATCGGTGCTACCACTGCTCTTCGGACAATATCGACGCCAATCTTTTCATCCCCGCTGCCTTTGATTTTATCCAACGCCGCTGAAGCCCTGAGCATCGGCACGCCGCCGCCCGGCAGGATACCTTCTTCCACCGCCGCCCGGCAGGCATGCAGCGCGTCCTCCACGCGCGCCTTCTTTTCCTTCATTTCTGCCTCCGTCGCAGCGCCAACATTGATTTGCGCCACGCCGCCGGCCAGCTTCGCCAATCTCTCCTGTAGTTTTTCGATATCGTAATCACTCGTCGTTTTATCAATCTCCGCTTTAATCTGCTCGATCCTGCCCTTAATAGCTTCTGTGCTGCCGCCTCCCTCGATTATCGTCGTCGTGTCCTTGTCGATAGTAACTCGTTTTGCTCTGCCGAGCGTCCGCAGCTCGATGTTCTCCAACTGAAGCCCGAGGTCCTCAAAAATGGCCTCGCCGCCCGTCAGGACCGCAATGTCACTGAGCATTGCCTTGCGCCTGTCGCCGAAGCCGGGCGCCTTAACAGCCGCCGCCTGCAGCACACCACGCAGCTTGTTGACAACCAGCGTAGCCAATGCCTCGCCTTCAACATCCTCGGCGATAATTAACAAGGGCTTGCCCTGCTTGGCAACCTTCTCAAGAAGCGGAACAAGCGATTTTATCGAGCTTATTTTCTTCTCATGAACCAGAATATACGGCTTCTCCAGCACAACCGTCATATTCTCCAGGTTGTTAATAAAGTGTGGGCTCAGATACCCCTTGTCGAACTGCATACCCTCCACCAGCTCGACCGTTGTCTCCAGCGACTGGCCCTCTTCGACGGTGATAACACCGTCTTTGCCGACCTTGTCCATCGCCTCTGCTAACTTCTTGCCGATTTCGACGTCCTGATTCGCCGAGCACGTCGCCACCTGTTCAATCTGTTTACTCGACTCAACAGGCGTGCTCATCTTGTGCAGCTCTTCCACTATTTTCTCCACGGCCTTATCAATACCGCGTTTTACCTGCATCGGATTGGCGCCGGCCGTGATGTTCTTCAGACCCTCGTCGAAGATACTCTCAGCTAAGATTGTTGCAGTCGTTGTGCCGTCGCCTGCTACGCTCGACGTCTTCGACGCCACCTCCTTGACCATTTGTGCCCCCATATTCTCATACGAATCTTCAAGCTCAATCTCTTTGGCCACCGTCACGCCGTCTTTCGTAACCGTTGGTGAGCCGAACGATTTTTCCAAAACCACATTTCTGCCGCACGGACCAAGTGTGATCCTCACCGCCCGTGAAAGTTTCTTAACTCCTTCCCGGATTGCCGCGCGCGCGTCAGTACCGAAAGCTATCTTTTTCGCTGCCATATCGTTTCTTCTCCTTGTTAATTTGTAGTTTGATTATCAATTACCAATAATCACTTATTTTTCAATTACCGCCATAATATCCGACTCATCCATAATCAAATACTCTTTGCCGTCTATTTTTATCTCCGTCCCGGCATAGCTTGTGAAAAGCACTCTGTCGCCTTTCTTCACCTGCATTTTCCTGCGCGTTCCGTCGTCGAGCAATTTGCCCTCGCCGGCGCTGACTATCTTTCCTCTTTGTGGTTTTTCTTTGGCGCTGTCCGGCAGAACTATCCCGCCGGCTGTCTTCGTCTCTGCTTCCAAACGCTGCACAAGCACCTTGTCTGCCAATGGTCGAATCTTCATTTTGTTCTTGCTCCTTACTTAATGAAACCTTTTCTATTCTTCTGCTTACTTTACTTGCTTCGCCTCAAACCGTTACTATTCTGCGAAAATATCGCTGTCGTATTTTTTCATAAACAGTCTGTTCAGTTGTTCTCGCAGAATACTCATATTGACCGGCTTGTCAATAACGCTGAAAACATCTAACCGCAGCGCTTTGCTGAGCACCGCTTCGCCCGCTGCGCTTGCCAACAGAATGCAGGGCAGCAGCGGATAATTAACTCGAATAATCTTTATTGTCGCCAGACCGCCCCTCTCCGAATCCATATCAACAATTGTGGTATGAATTCGTCTTGACTCGATAATATTGACAAACTCCACTGCGCTCTCAGCCACCAGCAGCCTAACATCTCTGGGTTGAAATATATTGCGCAGCGCCTCCGGCCACGCCCAGTTCGCCCCACTGGCCAGAACATTTACTCCTTCAAGTTTTGATAAATTCGAAACCATATTTTATACAATCTAATCAACCTGTGCAAATATCGTGCCAAATACTTCATCGCCGCGTCCTATTTCTATAACTGCTTGTTGTTTATGCTCTTACATCACAAAGACGCAGCCTGCCCTGTCTGGCAAAATTGCAGCCGGCCACTCTTTCACTGCCAGCCTGGCAGACTCCCCGGCCCTGGTAATCCCCCAAAATCTCTTGCGCATAGATTTAGCCAAATCTCTCATTGAGGACGTGGAGCTGCTTTTATTACCAGCGCAGCTTCCAGTTGTTCGCGCGCTTTAGCCAAACCCGGGTCCAGACGCAGAGCAGTCCGAAATTCGCCGATAGCGTCATCGACACGCCCCTTTTGAACAAGGACAATACCAAGGTTGCAGTGCATCTCCGCATCATCAGGCCGAATACGCAGGACCTGACGAAACTGCTCTATTGCCTTATCTGTCTTCTTTTGATTGAAAAAGACTAACCCCAGATTGTAGTGAGCACGCGCAAAATCGGGATTTAGCTGAATTGCTTTCCTGTAATGTATCGCAGCCTCATCGTATTTCTTCTGCTGGGCCAGGACTAATCCAAGCCCGTAATGGGTGTCAACATTATCCGGCCTCAGCCGCAGCGCTTCTCGATAGCACACAACAGCCTCATCAATCTGTCCCGTTTGTCGCAAAGCATTACCAAGATTATATTGTGTCTCGGCGAAATCCGGCTCCAGGCTCAAAGCCTTTTTGTAGCACGCGACAGCCTGGTCGAATTCCTTCTGCTTAACCAGAGCATTACCCAGATTGTTGAGTACCTCAACTGAGTCAGGCTTGACCTCCAGCGATTTCTCATAATGTTTAATGGCCTCGTCGATTTCTCCCTTTTTAACCAGAGCCAGCCCAAAATTGTTGAGTATTTCCGCATCGTTTGGCTTCTGCTCCAGAGCCTTGTTATAGTAACTTATCGCCTCATCCACCTGACCGTTTTTCGCAAGCGCGTTGGCCAGGCGAAACAGCACCCTCTTATGGTTCTTCTCCAGCCGCTGCACGATACGATATTCCTCAACAGCCTCAGCGTACCTCTCCGTATCTGAAAGTGCTATACCCAGATTATAGTGCGCATCCACGTACCTGCGATGGACTGCAATTGCTTTCTTGTACTGTTCAATCGCTTTGTCGGTTTTTTCCTCTCTCAGCAAAATGTTGCCCAGGTTATAATGTGCTATATAGTTACCCTGTGTCACAGCAAGAGCGTGCGTAAAAAGCGTATAACCGTTGCGCCAGTGCCCCACTTGCACCCACGTGCAAACCATCAAGGCCGAAAGCCAGACACCTGCGCCGATACCCAGCGCAAGTTTTCGCAAACGCCATTTCGCCGCAACATCATCAGCCCCCCACGCAATAATCACAAACAGCCCAATCAACGGCACATACGCCCACCGGTCTGCCGTAGCCGGCCAAAGACCCGCCTGATATAAACCAATTACCGGAACCAGTGTCCCAAGGTACCATAGCCATCCTACTGCCGGATATGGTCTTCTCTTCAATGCCAAAATCACGAGAACGCTTACGCATACCACCAGCAGCAATGCCCCTGTCACCTGCCACATCGGCACCGCATCGGGGTACGGATAATAAACCGCAAACTTCCGAGGCCAGAGCATCTTTCCGATGTAGCTCACATACGAAACTAAGGCGTTTGCCAATCGCAGTTTAATTGGCACCACCGCCTTCGATACCGCAGTGCCGGGCCGCTCTACCGCCCACCAAAACGAAAGAACCGAAACCACCGAAAGAACAAAAAACGGAATCTTCTCACACACGAGGCGAAAAACAGCTATCCCCCGATTACGCGATATCCGAGGCTCACTATCGTCAGCATCACGGTCGCCGTCCGCCCGCTCGAACCGAAAACGCCCCAGAGGCCAGTAATCCAGAAGAAGCATCACAAACGGCAAAGTCACAAGCATAGGCTTGGACAGAAGACCCAGAGCATAAAGTAAAAGCGTAAGCAAGTATCGCCCGGCCCCGCCGCGATGCGCATAGCCTGCATAAGCCCACATCGTCAACAGCCAGAACAGCGTGCTCAGAACATTCTTCCGTTCCGCTATCCACGCCACCGAATCCACATTGAAAGGATGCAGTGCAAATATCGCAGCAACCAGGGCGCTCCTCCATACCGCCCCCGTCAGCCGCTTAAAGACCAGAAACAGCAACAGACTGTTCGCTATGTGAATAAGCAGACTGCTCAGGTGATGCATCCCCGGCCTTAACCTGTATAGCTGACAGTCCAGCATGTGAGACAGCCACGTCAATGGATGCCAATAAGCGACATCGTATGAGGTAAAAGCCCAGACAATGTTCTCACCCGTCAACCCCATTTTGACATGCCGGTTTTCGGTGACATACATCTGGTCGTCGAAATTCACGAAGTCACTGAAAAGTACACGCTGGTAAACCGCCAGTGTGCAGACAACCAAAAAAATGCAAATCAAAATGGTTTGATATTTGTTGAATGATTTATTCATAATGGACAACACATGCTCACTCTTTTCCCTCTGTCATCCCATTCCGAGTCCCTATAATAGCTCAAAACACTGCTTCCCGTCAAACCAAAACCCCTCTCAAACGCAACCCTCAAAAATCCGGTAACTGTCCCAAGAAGTGTGGTTGAGGTGTAAAAAACAAGGCCTCCTTGCCGGTATTAGCTAAAAACACGGTAAGGAGACCGAAAGTGATCAGATATATAATTGCTTCGGTCAGTTCGCAGCTAAAACTTGAGAGACGTTGCCCATTTTGCGACCGTTCAAATGGAAATGTGCACAGCAGTATTCAACATCGAGCCATAAGCAACATAAAGGCAAAAACGGTAGCACAACGCCGAATGAAATGTCCTTGGTGTGGAACAACCTGGACTATTCGCCCTGAAGGGATTGGTCACGGCCGACAACGCAGCGACTGGCTTATTTCAATTGGTGTGTTGCTGTATATGCTGGGCTTGAGCTGCCGTAGTGTAGAAAGATTTCTTCCGTGCTTGGGCTGTAGAGGTTCCAAAAGCAGCATAGAAAGGGATGTAGCTAAGGCCGGCCAAAAGGCCAAAGCTCTACATTTTCAGGCACCGCGGATGCGAGTTCGGGTTTTAGGCGTTGACGGCACAGGTGCGAAGATGGCGGGTAAAAAAGCAGGATTATTATTTTTTGCTGATATTGACAGGAACAAGCTCATCTGCGTAGAACCGGTAAACGAGACTGATTCAGCGAGAGTTCGCAGACATGTGCAAAAAGTTGTGGCCGAATTTGGTGCAGAACAATTACGCACCGATGAGTTGAGTGTTTATGACAGGATTGTTTGTGAAGGTTCTCGTAAGATTTGCCTGGCCCACTGGCGTAAGAGCAAATGCCGCAGAGCTTGGTAGTTGTATCGTCAACTGAAGGCAGAAGGGATGAAGTTTGAGTCGGAAAAGATGCTGGAGTTGCTGCAGTTGCTAAAGCAGGAGCCTCGGCCAAACACGGTTCCGGAGAAGGTAGAGCGACTGGTTCGGCGTTATATCAATTGTCGTAAGGGATTGATTTGGAAGGTAAATCAACTGCTGCAGAATATTGAAAGGACATGGGAGCTGGTTAGCGATGATTTAGGTGATCGGACGAACAATGCAACTGAGCGAATTATAGGTTTGAATTACAAGATCAGGGACAAGACGATGCGAGGTTTCAAGGCATGGGATAAGGTTTTGGGGCATTGTTACTTATCTGAGTTTATGCGAGGTCAAGATGGATTATGCGATCTGCGAAAAGTGGTTTGATTGACAGTACTTGGGCGTTCCCCCGAAAAATTCTCCCACAATCTTTGGGACGATTATAAAACCTGATTTTGTTGCAGTATCGCCGTACTTGGTGTAGAATAAATTGTCCGGCGCTGATTTTCGGGGTGTAGCTCAGTTTGGCCAGAGCGCCTGCTTTGGGAGCAGGAAGTCGAAGGTTCAAATCCTTTCACCCCGATTTTCTTTCATTATAAATAAGTTGTTATTAGCTCAAACTAACCGTTTTGGTTGTACTAATGACCATAACTTCCTGGCTGATAATAATATAACACAGTTTGTCATTCTGAGCGAAGCGAAGAATCTCAATCCCACTGTGGTGCGATTATTCTCTGCTGAGGCCAGATCCTTCGGCTTCGCCTCAGGATGACAGCGAAAATCGGTCAGTTTGAGTTATTAAGTAATAACTTGTGGTAGTTCATTTCTTAGTTTTCTTGCTTAACGCTTCTGAAAACAGGCTGAAATTTAGCTTTCTGCGTCAGTGCAGGGCGTCAGTTTGGACGGAAATTGGAGTTCTTTGACAAGTAAATAGTGCAGGACAGATGCCATAAAAAAGGGCTGCGAGCATAATGCTTGCAGCCCTGAGATTCAATAGTCAGTGCCGCGAATTGCCAGCCGTTTTTCTAAAAAGCGCTGGCATCCGCGAAACCCTTGCGCTCTATATCGCTTGCGTCGCTGAATAAGCTCGACTTCTCAATAGACCTTTTCCTTAGTGTGTCTTTTCTTCAACTCCTCCAGGTAGCCTGCCGCAGCATCTTTTCCGCCCAAACCAAAGGCAAGGGCCAAAGCAAGGCAAACACCACCAAGGATGATATTAAAGGTCGTAGTAACTAAAAGCGTTGCAATGCCAAGCTCTTTTAGGGAAATCGTTCCTGCAAAAATTATAATTGCCCAGCGGCTCACACCGGCGAACAGCTCTGGTCTGGGCAAATACGCGTTGCCGGCAGCCGTGCGGACTATTCCTGAAACAAAGTTGGCCAGAAACATACCAACCACCAAAACGAACAGAGCTGCTATTACATTCGGGATGTAAGCAAACAAGCTCTCAAGAACGGTAGAAGCTTGGGGCAGGCCCAGGGCGTTAACAACCATGACCAATACCATAATAAGGACCAGCCAATAAACCAAGCCGCTCATCACCTCTACAGCGGAGGTGTCCAGACCGCCTTTAATTAGAATGTCCGATATGCCTGCCTTATCCGCCAGCTTATCGAAGCGTGTCACCTTAAGCAGCCGGTTAACTATCCTTCTGAGTGTCTTAGCTACGACCCAACCTACTACCAGAATAAGTAACGCACCCAGCAGGGTAGGCAGGTAGCTGACTACTTTGGTCAACATTTCACGGACCGGCTCGCTGATCAGATTTTCGGATTCTACTCCCAACATTTTTGGTACCTCCATATTAGTTAATATCAAATACTTGTTCTTCCAATTCCTACTTCTTTCGGTCATTCTCGTACATTGGATTACGGGATTTCTTGAAAGCTGCCACGCCCCGCAAAAGGGGGTTAAATAGACGTTATAAGAAAAGTGTTTTCGGACTAAGAAGTGGGTCGCTATTGCCGTCGCCGGTGTATGTTCCCCGCGGGAGCTCGATTACATCGCCCTTGTTGGGGTCGTCTATCGCCGCCTGAATATTGTTGAAATCCGCAGGGCCCTCGTCATCAACCATTATGGTCCGGCTGAAAGCTGTGTTCACAATTGCCAGCGAGAAAATAGATATTACAAGCCAGACACTTGAATTTGCCGGCTTGAGCATTTTCGACCCTTCTTTTTAGCGCATATTCCTGTGGGCAAACCAGCCCGATTTTTATTATTGCTGTTAAGTTCTTATTTAGTAATAACTTACAGTAGTCCCTTTCTTGGTTTTCTTGCTCGAGATTTACTAAAACAGTGCCAAATTGGGCTCTGTGCGCCCGGTGAGCGTCCGGGAGATTCTGGTTCTGAGTGGGCTGGAAGTGTACTTTGAGCTGGTGGCTGGTAGGTTTTGGGAAAGGTGGGGAGGGAGGAGTAACTGTCCCAAAAAGTGTGGTTGAGGTGTAAGAAATAAGGCCTCTTTGCCGATGTAAAATAAAAAGCACAGGCAAGGAGGCCAAAAATGGTCAAACACATTGTTCCATCGGTCAGTAGAGAGCTAAAACTTGAGCGACGCTGCTCGCATTGCGGTCGCCCAAACGCGAATATCCACTCTGGGATTCATTACCGCTCCATCAGTGACCTAAGAGTTACAG
>Ga0114930_10000159_pt1 | contig 74291 bp, 67 predicted proteins | sample AnhtaG_FD_87300 | JGI IMG/M metagenome (GOLD analysis project Ga0114930, IMG submission 87300) | Deep subsurface microbial communities from Anholt, Denmark to uncover new lineages of life (NeLLi) - Anholt_01485 metaG | ecosystem: Environmental > Aquatic > Marine > Oceanic > Sediment | place...
CTTACGGTGGAAACAAATTCAAAATCCGAATGACCAAAACCTCAAACAGCCAAAGGCTGCTAATGTGTGATTTTTGTTTTGAAAATTCGGATTTTGGTAATTCGAAATTGTTTCGCATTTCGGATTTCGTGCTTCGGATTTTAACAGAAAAACCAGATTTTACAGTACCAAGTGGCGCTGTAGTACTAAATAGCATATTAAAACAGGCCCAGCTAAAGAAAAAGAGGTGATGTAACTATGTACCGCTTTCTGGTGGTTATTGAAAATGCAGACGGGAACTATTCGGCATATTCTCCGGACCTGCCGGGTTGTGTGGCAACAGGGCGAAGCAGTAAAGAAGCTGAGGAAAACATGTACGAAGCAATTGAAATGCATGTACGGGGATTGATAGAGGATAAGTGTCCCATTCCGGAACCACACGCGACTGCCGAATATGTCGTTATCAAGTAAAAAACATTGAGCATCTCGGCCGACGGAGGACATGTGGCTTTAAACGCTTTGTAGCTTACCGGGTTTCGTGGCGCGCGAGCTTGGTTTATCCATGGGACGTTATACGCAATGTTCCTCATCAAACAAAACAAGTGTGACTTAGCAGCCGAACTCAGCAACAATGGGAGTGTGGACGCTGGCTCTTTCTGCAAGTCGTGGTTTTTTGCCAATATAGGAAGCGGCGGTATTTTTTGCGAGGGGCTGGGCAGGCATTATGGTCCAATGGCGCAGGATTTTGTTTTGCGATGGGCTCGAAAAAGGGGCCGACATCAGGCAGGCTCTTCGGCCTGCTTTTTTTCAGATTTGGTCCTGGCAGATATGCTCTTTATGGGAGTCTGTTTTTTGAGCTTTTGGTCTATCGGGCCGGTTTGCCTTAAGGGAAGCTTCGTGATGCCCTTGGTTTTGTCAGCTGCTGCGTAACTTTCGACGATAGCCAACAGGCTCAGCAAGAAGCTGACCATACTCTCAGCTCCCTGGTTGATATTAACTCCATCCTGCATAAGGCCATCGTGGCATCCTTTTGTTCTAAAGTCGTAAATTGGGATGTGCAAATCATTTTCGCCGAGGAACCAGTCAAATGCTTTTCTCTGGAGTGTCAAGAATCTGCTGTTCCGGGTGGCGTCGTAGGCGGCTTTCAGCATCATAACGGTACTTGCAGCTTCTATGGGCTGCTGGTCGAAAGGTGCCTTTGCGCCTCCACGTTCGTACCATCCTTTGTTGCCTATAAAGCTGAAATGGTCACCGTTGAAGGTATTAGTGAGCAGGAATTCGCAAGTTTTTTCTGCAACTTTGAGGTATTTTTTGTCGTCCAAAGTCAACCCTGCAACAAACAGGGCGTGTGGCAAGACGGCGTTATCGGTAGTGAGCGTATCCTCAAACCACTGCCAATCAGGGAGGCTGTTTTCTTCGTACTGAGTCAGGAGGCCATCTGCGGCTATTTCTAATTGGCGTTTGATATCACTGGCTCCGGGGAACTGCTTGAGATAGTCACTCATACCAAATATCGAATAGGCCATACCTCTGGGATACTGCTTTTCGACATATTTTACGGTTTTGTCAAAGCAGTCTTTGACGACCGGTAAATATGATGGTGAAGGGGGTTTTGCCATGACGGTTCCGAGCGCCCACAATAGCCTGCCGAGTGCATCATTGGCGGGCTCATCCTGGAGCCAGGTTCTGTCAAAATTCATAAAGTTTCTGACCGAGCCGTCGGCACTTTGTGAATGGATGACAAAGGACAGATATTTATCGCAGAGCTGAAGGGCCTGCGGCTCGGCGTATTGGGCGTAGTACCTTGTCATTGCAATTACCGCCCTTGCGTTGTCGTCCGTGCAGTAGCCGAACTCGCGGTTTGGTACGATAAAGTTTGCGTGCTGATAGAGGCCGGTATCGTCGGTCAGGTTTTTCAAGTGAGCTAAGGAAGGCTCAGGAACTTCAATACTTGATATAGTTTCGGTGACTGATGGCGCGGGTCCGGTAGTGACGCGGATTGGGAGACGCTTTGCGCTGAATAATTTCCAATATGCCTGTCCGATTTTTGGCCAGGTTCTGGACCTGCCATAGTCGTACGCGCGTCTTCGCAAGGAATAAAACAGGGAATCATCCTGAAGTATTTCTATTATGGCGTTTGTCAGTTGTGGCACATCGCCGAAGGGCACGAGTTTTCCTCGGCCCTCGGCCAACAGCTCCATCGCGGCCCAATACGGTGTTGAGACGACGGCTTTGCCTGTACCGACGGCAAAGGATAAGGTGCCGCTGGTGAGCTGTTCTTTATTGAGGTATGGAGTGACATAAATATCAGCAGCACATAAGAAGTTGTGAAGTTCTTCATCACTTACGAACCTGTTGTGAAATATCACATGTTCCCGCAAGCCTAATTGTTTTACCATCCGCTGGAGGCTGAATCTATAAGATTCGCCGTCGTCCTTTAGTACAGTTGGGTGTGTCATACCCAAGACTATATATACAAGGGATGGGTCAGCTTTGATTAGAGCCGGCATAGCCTTGAGTATAACCTCTATGCCCTTGTTTCTGCTAAGCAGCCCGAATGTCAAAATAGTTTTTCGGCCCTCCATACCGAATTTGTGCTTGTAATAGCTGCTGTCAACGAAAGGCAAGTCGGGTATTCCGTGTGGGATGAGCTCTACTTTTTTGCCCGATATGCCGTAAATGCGTCGCAGCATACCGACGCCAAGTTTGTTCATAGTGATTACTTTGTAAGAGGCGTTGCAGACGTCCACCAACGACTTGAGGTAAGCTGGGTTGGGGTCGTCAAGGACGGTATGGAGGGTTGTTACTACGGGGGCATTGAGCCTATTGAGTAAGAAGGTCAAATATGAGCCGGCATCGCCGCCAAAGAGTCCAAATTCGTGCTGGACGGAGACTAAGTCAACATGGCTGAAATTAATATAATCGGCGGCGGAAATATAATCATTTTTCACATTTTGGCGGATTTCGAACTTTACAGGGTCGTTGTACTTAAGGTCAGTATCCGACCTCATTGCGACTACCAACGGTTGGAATTGAGCCTTGGCTGCTGATGTAACGTTCTTGATAAGGTCGGAGGTAAAAGTCGCAATTCCGCATTTCCTCGGAGGGAAAGAGGAAATAAACGCCACTTTTTTCGTGGAACTTTTCGCCATCCGTAACATCCTTTTGAAACAGCTGAAAACTCCGGTTGAAACAACTGAAAACTCCGGACTTTCATTTTATGAGCAGCTATTAAGGCTGTCAAGTAAATTGACTGCTGAGTCGGATATAAAGTATAATTTTGCGAGATGAGCCGACCGAACAAACGTCCTTAAAACCAGGAATAGCAGAAAATCCGAAGATATTCTTCAAATTTTTTGCTAATTTTTCAGTTTTTTCTTGCACGAAAGATTAACAGCTCGTATAATATACTACTAATGCAATAGGAATAATGGGAGATTGTTTGTGAAGCTATCAACCCGAACCAGATATGGGACAAGAGCCATGTTGGAACTGGCTTTAAACCACAACAAGGGCCCCCTGCAGACCAAAATCATTGCCCAACACCAGAATATATCCGTCAAATATCTGGAGCAATTGATGAGCGCACTAAAATCCGGTGGCTTTGTCAGGAGTATTAGAGGCTCAAAAGGCGGTTATGTTCTTGCCAAGCCAGCGAATGAGACTAAACTCAGCGATGTTTTTAACGCTCTTGAGGGACCCGTGATTACCGTGGAGTGTCTTGACAATGAGCGTTACTGTGAGCGGGTTGCTGATTGCGTGGCAAGACAGGTCTGGGCGCAGGTCCAGCAAGCAATAGAGACCATCCTGGAATCGATAACGCTGCAGGATTTGGTTGATAGAACAAAAAATACCAAGACCCTGGATTATCAAATATGAACAGAAAGGCGGAAAAGTTATGAGTGCTATATTCGAGGACATAACAGCTACAGTTGGTTACACACCGTTAGTCCGGATCAACAAGCTCGGCTCCGGTAAGGCGACCATTCTGGCAAAGCTTGAATCATGTAATCCCTGCGGCAGCGTCAAAGACAGAATCGGCAAGTCGATGATAGAGGCGGCAGAAAAGAACGGTTTGATAAAAGCAGACACGGTTATAATTGAACCAACCAGCGGCAATACCGGCATATCACTTGCTTTCATCTGTGCTGCAAAGGGATATAAACTAATCCTGACTATGCCTGAATCGATGAGCGTTGAAAGAAGAAAACTACTGTGCATGTTTGGTGCAGAAACTGTCCTAACGCCGGCTGAGGGGGGCATGGCCGGTGCCATAGAAAAAGCCGAACAACTGGCTGCTGAAAACCCCAATAGCTTTATGCCCCAACAATTCAAGAACCCTGCAAATCCGCAAATTCATAGAGAAACCACCGCAAAAGAGATTTGGGTCGATAGCGGCGGCAAGGTTGACATTTTTGTCTCTGGCGTTGGTACAGGTGGAACATTGACTGGGTGCGGCGAAGTGTTAAAACAGCACAATAAGAACCTAAAGTTGGTAGCGGTGGAGCCGAAAGACTCGCCGGTGCTTTCGGGCGGCAAGCCGGGGCCACATAAGATACAAGGTATCGGGGCAGGGTTCGTGCCGGAAGTTCTGAACGTCGATATAATCGACGAAATTATACAAGTATCGAATGACAACGCTATGGCGACGGCACGACAATTGGCAGCGAAAGAAGGAATACTGGCGGGGATAAGCTCAGGAGCTGCGATGTGGGCGGCGATGGAGGTTTCGCAGCGTCCGGAAAATGAAGGCAAAATAATAGTGGTGATTTTGCCCGATACCGGAGAGAGATATATCTCGACGGAACTGTTCCAAGAACCACGAGAGAATCAAAAAACAAAACGTGAGAAGTAAAATTGTAAATGGATTCCCGCCTCCGCGGGAATGACAAAGAAGGTGTGGGAATGACAAAGAAGGTGTGGGTTTGACGATGCGAGAGAAGAGTTTGACCAATAAGAAAATCGAAAATCTGGTCGGCGAAATCAGCAAGACATATCAGGGGGATTCGGGCATAAATTTCATCGACGCGTCTAATCTGCCGGTGCGAGATAAGATACTGGAGATTCTTGATTTGATGACCGAACTGCTATTTCCAGGCTATACCGGCAAAAGGACGGTTACAAAATCAAACATCAACTTCATTGTCGGCGATATATTGTGTCAGGTCCATACGGAACTCCGGGAGCAAATAGAGCGTGCTTTCAGGTACCGGTGCAGGATGGAGGAATGTGACACGGGCGACTGTGGAAGGCTGGCAGAAAATACTGCGCGTCATTTACTGGCTCAACTGCCGAAAATAAGGGAGCTGCTAAAAGGTGACGTAGGCGCAGCTTTTGATGGTGACCCCGCTGCGAAGTCGTATGAGGAAATTGTGATAAGCTATCCGTGCATCATAGCAATTGCAACGTATCGTATTGCGCACGAGCTGTATCTTAAGCAGGTCCCATTAATCCCCCGAATAATGACCGAGTGTGCCCATACAAAAACGGGTATCGACATACATCCGGGGGCGAAAATAGGCAAGAACTTCTTTATCGACCACGGCACGGGGGTGGTGATAGGGGAAACCACGGTCATAGGCGACCATGTAAAAATCTACCAAGGCGCCACTCTGGGAGCGCTGAGTTTTCCAAAAGATGAAAGAGGAAGGATAATAAAGGGCGGCAAGAGACACCCGACAATAGAGGACAACGTGATAATCTATGCTGAGGCGACAATATTAGGGGACATAGTCATCGGGAAGAATGCGGTAATCGGCGGCAATGTCTGGATAAAAGATTCGGTACCGGCCGGCGTTACCGTTACAACGCCACATGCGGACCTGGTTTACACAAAACACAAGGCAGGTAAGGATTAAAAGAGATTGAGGAGATATGTTTTGGGCGAGCGGCTGCTTGAAAAAATAAAGGAGCTCAAGGAGGAACGCAAGGCTGTAATACTTGCGCATAACTATCAGCCGGGTGAAATACAGGATGTTGCTGATTTCTGCGGTGACTCTCTGGGCTTGAGCATAAAAGCGGCGGAGACCGATGCGGAAGTAATCGTATTTTGCGGTGTGCAGTTTATGGCAGAGACGGCTGCTATTCTTTCTCCCGAAAAGACGGTGCTTTTGCCGGACAAATTCGCCGGGTGTCCCCTGGCCGATATGATAACGGCAAAACAGTTAGCCAGACTAAAGCAAGAGCATCGGGATGCTTTGGTTGTATGCTATGTAAATAGCTCTGCCCAGGTCAAGGCCGAAAGCGATTACTGCTGCACCAGCGCTAACGGGGTTGAAATTGTAAACTCCCTGCCCACAGACAGACCTATCATTTTCGTGCCCGACCAGCATCTCGGCCGGTTCGTCGCCGACAAAACCGGCAGAGACCTTGTGCTCTGGCCTGGGTATTGCGCAACACATGTGGCGATAAGTGAACAAGATATTGAAAACGCAAAAGCAAAACACCCGGATGCGATTGTAATGGCACATCCGGAATGCACCGAGCCGGTCAAGGAGGTTTCGGACCAGATACTCAGTACCGGCCAAATGCTTAAATTCGCCAAAAAAAGCTCAGCGAAGAGATTCATAGTAGCTACTGAGGTCGGCATGATTCATCCTTTGAAGAAGCAGAATCCGAAGGGCGAATTTATTGCCGCCAGCGAGCGGGGAGTCTGCCCCAATATGAAGCGCATTACGCTGGAAAAAGTGCTCTGGTCATTGGAGGATATGCAATACAAAGTGACCGTGCCGCAAGAGATAAGAATAAAGGCGAAAAAAGCACTTGATAGAATGGTCCAAATTCTGCCGACGAGGCAGGAATGACAAAGACCGTAGAAAATTCCGTTGGCATCGTCCAGACAAAGACGATGCGGGTGGTTGAGCCGACTAAGCCCTTAGAGCTGGAATGTGGAAAGGCGTTGGGTCCGATTGACGTGGCTTACGAGACATACGGCGAGCTCAACGAAGCTGGAGACAACGCCATCTTGATTTGCCACGCTCTCAGCGGCAACGCCCACGTTGCCGGCTACAACAGTTCCAACGATAAAAAACCCGGCTGGTGGGACGTTATGGTTGGGCCGAGCAAGGGAATCGACACAAATAAGTATTTTGTTATTTGCTCAAACTTTTTAGGCGGATGCAGTGGTACCACGGGACCGTGTTCAACTAATCCAGCTACCGGCAGCCGCTACAGCCTGGATTTTCCCATCATAACTATTGCTGATATGGTCAGGGTCCAGAAATTGCTGCTTGATAAGCTCGGTATAAAAAAACTCCTGGCCGTAATCGGCGGTTCGATAGGCGGGATGCAGGTCCTGCAGTGGACCATTGAATACCCTGACCTTGTGAGTTGTGCCATGCCAATTGCGACCACCACACATCTCGGCGCCCAGTCGATTGCTTTTGATGCGGTAGGGCGAAATGCAATATTGGCAGATTCAAATTTCGCCGACGGCAAATACGACAAAAAAGGCCCTGATACGGGGCTGGCAATCGCCCGGATGATTGGACACATAACATATCTGTCGGAACAGGGTATGCGTGAAAAATTCGGACGCCAGCTGCGAAGTGCCGAGACCTACAGCTACGATCTCAACTCTGAGTTCGCCGTTGAGACCTACCTCGACCATCAGGGACAAAGCTTCGTCGAGAGATTCGACGCCAATAGTTATCTTTACATAACCAAGGCCGCGGACTATTTCGACCTGAAAAAAGACTATGGGTCCCTGACCGAAGCCTTTGCGAATGTCAAATGCAGGTTCCTCATTATCAGTTTCGCCAGTGACTGGCTCTTTACCCCCGCTCAATCCAAAGCAATAGTCGATGCGCTGGTTGCCAACGGCAAAGATGTCAGCTATTGCAAGATTGCCTCACCATACGGTCACGATGCTTTCCTATTAGAGCCGGAAATACTTGGCTCTTTTATCTCTGACTTCCTGGCTGCCACGCATCGGCCCGGAGTGAAAAAACAGCACAGGAGCATAGAAACACAAGATAACTATCACATACTCAGCTTTGAACAGGCCCACCGCATCCGCATTGACTATGAGGTGATAGAATCACTGATAGAGCCCAACACCAGGGTTCTCGATATTGGATGCGGCGACGGCCAATTGCTCGCAAACCTTACCGCAGCCAAAAACGTAACAGGCGAAGGTATCGAACTCGACCAGGACCTTGTTCTGGCCTGTGTAAGTCAGGGACTGTCGATTATACAGCACGATGTCGAACAGGGGCTGAAAAATTATGCTGATAAGAGCTATGATTATGTGATACTGTCACAAACGGTCCAGACAGTGAAAAATCCCGAAAAGGTCTTTACCGAATTGCTGCGGGTTGGCAGGAAAGTCATCGTCAGCTTCCCAAACTTCGCCCACTGGCGCTGCAGAGCACAGATGTTTTTCTCGGGCAAAGCACCCGTGACAACACAACTGCCCTTTGAGTGGCACAACTCACCGAACATACACTTTCTGTCACTGAAAGATTTCGACCGGTTCTGCAAAAAGCTGGGAGTTAAAGTGGAAAAGAAAATGCCGCTGATTAAAACCGGGCTTGGCCCCGTAAGATTCGCACCCAATCTGTTTGCCGAGCAGGTAATCTATGTAACAAGTAAGGAATGAACTATGGACAAAAAACTTAATTACATTTGTGGACACCGGCCTCGCACGTGACCGGGGCCATCTCATCTGTCATGTTTTTGGAAAGGAGCTAATAGTATGATTTTCTCAGAAATATCTGAAAAGCAGGTTACCAGGGCAATCGTATCTGAATTCGCCAGGGACTTTGTGAACCACATCGACAACGATGTGACCATTATCGGTGCCGGGCCAAGCGGACTTATCGCCGCCGCCGAGTTTGCCAAAAAAGGCCAAAAGACGCTCCTCATCGAGAGGAACAACTATCTCGGCGGAGGATTCTGGATTGGAGGCTACCTGATGAACAAGGTGACGGTCAGGGCACCCGCTCAGGAAGTTCTTGATGAAATCGGAGTGCCGTACAAACAGGTGGAACAGGGACTGTACGTTACTGATGGACCGCACGCATGTTCCAAATTGATCGCTGCCGCCTGCGACGCCGGGGCAAAGGTTCTGAATATGACCGAGTTCGATGATGTGGTGATAAAAGAAGATCGGGTCTGTGGGGTCGTCATTAACTGGACGCCGGTGTCATCGCTTCCCAGAGCCATTACCTGTGTAGACCCGGTTGGTATCGAATCCGAGCTCGTCATTGATGCCACAGGACACGATGCCGTAGTGGTGCGCTCCCTTGAGAAGCGAGGGCTCGTCGATGTAAAGGGATACGGTGCTATGTGGGTGGAACAATCAGAGGATGCAGTTGTTGAACATACAAGGCAGGTGTACCCCGGTTTGATTGTCGCGGGAATGGCTGCGGCGACTACCTTTGGTCTTCCCAGAATGGGCCCAACCTTTGGCGGGATGTTGTTATCCGGAAAGAGAGCCGCAGAAATTACTATGGAGGTGCTAAGATAAACCAATGCAGGGCCACAAACACCGCGGCTGGCATGTTCGTGCCCGTCCGGCAGGGCACGTCAGAGGTAGGGCAGTATCGCGCTTAAAAGAGATAAGTTTAGCACCTCATTTCTATGTTTGAGTGACCGCTTCTGAATGATTAGGAGACAATAAAATGGGAAAAGAAATCGAATACCGGTTGGAAACACTGGCTCTGCACGCAGGCCAGCAGGTCGACTCGGATACATTAAGCAGGGCAGTTCCGATTTATCAGACCACCAGTTACGTATTTAAAGACACCGACCACGCTGCGAACTTGTTCGCCCTCAAAGAGTTCGGCAATATCTATACGCGACTGATGAATCCCACCACCGATGTGCTTGAAAAACGCATTGCCGCTCTCGAAGGCGGCGTAGGCGGTCTGGCCTTTAGCTCAGGCCAGTCCGCCATCTATGTCAGCATCTTCAATATCTGCGGCGCCGGGGACCACATCGTTTCTTCAAATTCGCTTTATGGCGGAACTGTCACTCTGTTTAGTCAAACATTTTCCAAACTCGGTATCGAAGTTACCTTCGTTGACCCTAAAGAGCCCGACAATTTTGCTAAGGCAATCAAAGACAATACGCGACTGATTTACATAGAATCAATCGGCAATCCCAAGAACGATATTTTGCAGTACGAAAAGATAGCTGACATCGCCCGCAAGAATGGCATGCCGGTAATTTGCGATAATACTGTCACCACACCTATACTGTTTAGGCCCATCGATTACGGCATCGACATTGTCGTTCATAGCTGTACAAAGTTCATTGGCGGTCACGGCACATGCATCGGCGGCGCAATTGTCGACTCAGGCAAATTCGACTGGACAAACGGCCGATACCCCGACCTCACTGAGCCCGACCCAAGCTATCACGGAGTAAAATACGTCGAAAGCTTCGGCGAACTTGCGTACATCATCAAAGCTCGAACCCAATTTCTGCGAGATATGGGTAGTTGTATGTCCCCGTTTAATGCGTTCTTGTTTTTGCAGGGGCTTGAAACATTACATCTGCGTATGCCCAGACATTGCGAGAACGCGCTCAAACTTGCCCAGTGGCTCGAAAAACAGGCGCAGGTTAGCTGGGTCAATTACCCGGGGCTCAAATCGCACCCGGATTATGCCCTTGCCAAAAAGTACCTGCCCAAAGGGCAAGGCGCTATTGTGGGTTTTGGCATCAAGGGTGGCAAAGAAGCCGGCATCAAGTTTATAAACAGCGTTAAATTGGCCAGTCACCTTGCCAACATCGGCGACAGCAAAACTTTGGTAATCCACCCATCCAGCACAACGCATCAGCAATTGACCGAAGCAGAACAGCTTGCAGCCGGCGTAACAAATGACTATATTAGAATCTCGGTCGGAACAGAACATATTGATGATATAATAGCCGACGTCGAACAGGCCCTGAAAGCAAGTTCCCAATTGTGAGTTCTTAGTCTTGAGATAATAGGCTGTATTCAGCCCCGTCCTCTGGGCGAGGGCCTAATTTCTATTTAGCCTGAGGTTTTACCGCAGGTTTTGACCCCCCAAATTGCAAAAATCCAAGGAAGATGGACTTTTTGGCGGTTATTTTGAGCTTCAAAACATACTATATAGTAGACGCTGATCAGCAAGATGATATTGAGGAAAGGTTGACCCTAAATACGTGACTGACAAGTTCGAAGTACAATTGGTTGAATCGGCTGTGAACGGCAGCGTCGACAGCTTTGGCGAGCTTTGTAGTCGCTACTATAATTCGATGGTAGCCATTGCTTACGCTGTGCTCACAGACCATCACCTTGCCCAAGATGCTGCGCAGGAAACGTTCACAAGAGCCCTTCAAAATCTGGAAAAATTAAAACGAAAGAAAAAGTTCGCCTTCTGGCTTGCTGGAATATGCAGAAACGTAGCTCTCGATATGGCCAAAGCAAAATCAAAACATGTTAATATCCAAGACCATTCTCACCTGCACGATACCCGAACTGAAAACTTTGATGCTAAAGCAGTTAGCCTGGCTATCGACAGCTTATCACCTTCGGAAAAAGAGCTGATAGTCCTGCGGTACTACAACAAGCTCTCTCACCAACAAATGTCTGCCGTTCTTGGCCTGACCAAGCCGGCCATCAACAATCGACTAAGCCGCGCAAGGCGAAAAATGGCAAAGTACTTACAGCGCAACGGTTTTGGCGAGGTGCAATTATGAATGAACAGAAAGACAAGAAATCACTGGACGAACTCATTTCCCACACCATCAGCGGCCAAGTCCTTGAGTTCGATTTCAACACGTGGAAAAAACAACACCAGCACGATATCCAGAAATTCAAGGAAAGAACCAGGGCCCGCAGAGTAGATACCCCAATAGCAGTTGGCGTATGGAGAATAATCATGAAAAGTCGAGTAACTAAACTCACTGCCGCAGCGGTGATAACAGTGTTTGCACTGGTAGGTCTCAACAAGCTTGGGTCTTCTTTGAAGGTCACAACACCAGTTTATGGTATCACTGATGTTCCCGAACTGTTTCGCAGCGTGGAGACGCTTCACGTAAAGGGGTACCTGTTTAGCTATGATACGGACCCGAATTGCCCCGGTTTTGTAGAAGGTAAAATCCTTCCTCGTGAGGTTTGGGTCGATGTCCCCAATCAACGAATGCGGGATATTACACAGTCATCTTATACTATCGCTGCTACCGGCAAGAAACATGTAGATAGGGTTGAAACAGTTTTTGCTAATAGATTTCTGATGCATCTTAATCACACCAAAAGATGGATGTATTTCAACAAACTCAGTCCCATGAGACAAAAACTGAAAATCCGCAGACGCCTCGATGATTATGCATGCTTAGTCAGTCCTGAAATGCTCGAAGGATATAGCAGAGTGGGCCAGGAGAGAATAGAAGGTGTTGAATATGACATCTGGCAATGTCAAACACTAAAAGGTCCACAGGGACATGATATAAAGTTAAAATGCTGGTTATCACCTACGACCGGACAAATCGGTAAAATTTGCCGATATTTCAGACTCAAGCAAGGTAATCAAGACTGGCTGCCGTTAAGTGTGGAGGAAGAAATTGACCGTAATAATCGAATCCCTGACGAAGTTTTCGAGATTAACATTCCCGATGGTTATGCTAAACCATTTGATAACTCTACTCCAGAAACAGCGAACTTCCATGGACTTGGCCCGAGCAGGCTCTACTTGGATGGGGTAGTAGCTGGAAGCTGCGTATGCTTTACCCTAGACGATCGTTCAGTAATCGTCGGATGGACTAGTTTCATCAACGAAGATGAAGACCAAAAGTATCTCTTTGAAGGGCTCAAACCAGGTGATGAATTACCAAAACTACCTGCGATACTTGAGAAACTAGTCTTTATCCCAACTGTATTTGTTCCTGGTGGGCTCCAAGAAAAAAGCATTTACTTAGGACGACACCTCGCCTTTACACAAAAAGATGGGCGCTTCATAGAATGGGGACTCTACGTGCCAGAGTCAAAGCCACAGATTGTCTTACCGCAATACGTATATAGGGAGTTTTACCGATTCATTGACAGACCACATGAGCCGTTAAAGGAGGGGAATCCACTAAATGGCACAAGACTCCAACCCGAAGAGTTTGATGAGTTTGTCCTTGGTGCGATGGCGGAGCTTAGCGATGACGGAAAAGCTCCCGATGGTGTAACTTATGAGACAGTCCTACAGCTGGCTGAGGAAATAAGAGCATCAATGAATGAATAGAGCCTGTCAAACTTGCAATTGGGACAGAGACCGGCTTATTCGGCTTGGCTTCACTTATTACAGCCACGCGGTCATTAGAGAACCAGATTAAGCCGGCACGACGAGTTCTTCGATTTTCACGGCAAAATAGAAATGGTTAAGCCAATGGCGCCCGCCAACAAACACTCCCGAGTATAGCCCCCCGGCATCTGAAACAATGCAAATACAAGCCCAGCCCACATTCAAATAGACCATTCTGTCAATGTACGGCGTAACTATTCCATGTTTGAGCATCAGGAAAAATGTTTGAATTTACTGCCGCCGAACCTTAGAATCTGCTTTGCACAAAGCCCATGCGGTTTTGTTATGCAAGGTTGAACGTATTCGAGATACGAAATGCGAGATACGAATTATGTGGGAATACACTGAAAAATTAAAAGAGCATTTTTTCAACCCGCGAAACGTCGGCGAAATCGAGGACCCCGACGGCGTCGGCGAGGTTGGGTCGCTGGCCTGCGGCGACGCCCTGAAACTCACCTTCAGACTCGATGAAACCGGCAGAATCACAGATGCAAAGTTCAAAACCTTCGGCTGCGCAAGTGCCATCGCAACTTCGTCGGTGCTGACCGAAATGATTAAAGGAAAAACAATCGACGAAGCGGCTAAAGTCACCAATAAAGATATTGCCGACTACCTCGGCGGTCTGCCCGAGCAGAAAATGCACTGCTCGGTCATGGGCAGAGAAGCCCTTGAGGCCGCAATTGAGAATTACCGAACCGGCGGCAGGAAAAAACACGAGCTTGAAGGCAAGGTCGTCTGCACCTGTTTCGGCGTGACCGAGAAAGAAATCGCCAGAGTAATAACCGAAAATAATCTGATAACCGTCGAAGAGGTCACAAACTACTGTAAGGCCGGCGGCGGATGCGGCGGATGCAAGGGAGAAATTGAAAAAATTATCGAAAAGGTACAGGGTGAGAAAATAAAAGAGAAACTCAAGGCGGCGCCCGCCAAAGGGCGCAAACTCAAAAATATCCAGAAAATACAATTGATCCAGCAGACAATCAACGAGCAAATCAGGCCAGCACTTCGTGCCCACGGAGGCAACATAGAACTGATAGACGTCGAAGGAAATAAAGTTATCGTAGCGTTCAGAGGTATGTGTGCACAATGCAGACTCACGGAGTTCACTATGAAAGATGTCGTCGAGGCCAGGCTGAAGGAATTCGTCTGCGATGAGCTTTTCGTCGAAGAAGACAGCGACTCGACCCAACAGCCGCACAACCACCGAGGATAACCAATGAAAACCATATATTTCGACAACAACGCCACCACAAAAGTAGCTGAGGAAGTACTCGAAGAGATGCGGCCCTTGTTCTGCGAGCTTTACGGCAACCCTTCGAGTATGCATACCTTCGGGGGACAAATGAGCAGGAAAATCCGTCAGGCCCGCGAGCAGGTGGCCGGCTTGCTTGGTTGTGAGGCGAGTGAGATTATATTTACCAGCGGCGGCACCGAGAGCGACAACACAGCTATCAAAGGCACATTGGCCGCGGTACCAGACAAACGTAAAATCATAACTACCAGGGTTGAGCACCCGGCGGTGTTGACGGTTTGTCGGGAGCTGGAGAACAACGGCTACATAGTTGTTGAACTGGCGGTAGACAAGGAAGGGCAGCTCGACCTGGCTGAACTTGAAAATGAAATCGATGATGATACGGCCCTGGTTACGATAATGTACGCAAACAACGAGACCGGCGTGATATTTCCAATTGAGAAAATAGCCGAGCTGGTTAGCAGTAAAGGAGTGGTGTTCCATACCGATGCGGTGCAGGCGATTGGCAAGATTGCTCTGAACTTATCTAAAAGCCATATCGATTTGCTAAGTCTTTCAGCGCATAAGGTGCAGGGACCAAAGGGGGTAGGCGCTCTCTACGTCAGGAAAGGGACACGGCTGTCGCCGTTTATGTTAGGAGGGCATCAGGAGGGAGGGCGCAGAGCCGGAACGGAAAATGTGCCGGGAATCGTCGGCTTAGGCAAAGCGTGTGAGTTAGCAGCGAAGAATATGGAGGAAGATAACCGCAGAGTCAAATACCTGCGGGACAAACTTGAAAACGCAATATTGCAAAAATGTCCCGACAGTATACTCAACGGTGATAAAGAAAATCGGCTGCCCAATACGAGTAATATCAGCTTCGAGTATATCGAGGGTGAAGCGATTCTGCTTATGCTCGATAAATACGGCATCTGCGCCAGCAGCGGCTCGGCCTGTACGTCCGGCTCGCTGGAGCCATCGCACGTATTGCGAGCGATGGGCGTGCCCTTCACCGCCGCCCATGGCTCAATTCGATTCAGTCTAAGCAGATACAACACCGAAGAAGAAGTGGACTATACCATCGAAAAAATACCCCCCATCATCAACCGACTCCGAGAGCTCTCACCCTTCGTAGCAAATAAATAATAAATGATGGTGTCACTGCCGAAGGAGGGAGTCGAACCCTCACCCTGTTGCCAGGACGGGATTTTGAGTCCCGCGCGTCTGCCAATTCCGCCACTTCGGCTCATTCAACAGGCCACTGATTATTGACAATCACGAACACTTTGTCAACGCTAAATTGCGCTGCGAAGCACGAAACAATCCCAAAAGCCGGATTTCAAATGTTCAAAACAGCATGTTCGCGGCATTTGAATTTTTGTCATTCGAATTTGTTTCGTATTTCGACATTCGAATTTCGGATTTTCTCCCTCGCCGGCTCAGCCTAAACGTCACCTTTGCCGCAATGCGGGTCAGCCAGTATTGCAGCAAGACCAACGCCGCCCGCTCTTCGTTAAAATAATCAATCATCAATAATCAATGATGACAATGTCTTCCGGTATGGCGACGACGTCACGGTGTTTTGGGCCGAGGATCTTTCGGATTTCGGAGCTGTGTTTTCCGGCAAGGGCTTTTAGTTGCGAACTGCTTAAATTTGTCACGGCCTTGGCGTTATCGTTGAGCATAACCACCGAGCCGACTTCGAATGAGCCTTTCACGGAAACCACGCCGCTGGGCAGCAGGCTTTTGCGATTCCGTATCGCCTGCATCGCACCATCATCAATGAATATTGTCCCAGCAGGTGCACTATTTAGAATCCACCTTGAACGGTTGGAGAGTTTCCTTTTGGGCATAAAGAGGGTACCGACCTGTTCGCCGGCGATAATCCGCCCGACAACATTTTTCAATCTGCCTTTCGCCAAAACCATTCGACAGCCGGCATTCGAGGCAATCTTTGCCGCTTCCAGCTTGGTTTTCATTCCGCCCGTTCCGCGCTCACTTCCTTTGCCGCCGGCACTTCGCGCAATATCCTCGGTTATTTCGAAGACGGTGTCTATCGGTTTGGCGTCGGCAAATTTTCGCGGGTCCTTATCGTAGAGTGCATCGATGTCACTCAGCATAATCAATAGGTCGGCGTCTATTTTGCTTGCCACCAAAGCGCCGAGCGTATCGTTATCGCCGAAGGCTGAGCCGATCTCATCGGTGCTTACGCTGTCGTTCTCATTCAAGATGGGGACAACGGACAGTTTGAGGAGCGTCTCGATGGAGTTGCGAAGATTGAGATAGGTCTTTCTGTTGTTGAGCACCTGGGCGGTGAGCAGGACCTGAGCGACGGCGGTGCCATAGCGGGCGAACGCTTTTCGGTATTCAGCCATCAACAACGGCTGTCCAATAGCAGCGCAGGCCTGCCGCATCTTTGTGTCCTTGATTTTGGCGGCCAAGTGCAACTGGCCGGCCCCCATCCCGATAGCACCTGAAGTAACGATGACAACCTGGCGGTCTGTCTTGAGTAAGGCACTTATCTGGCGTGCGATTCGGCGGACATAGGCGTCGTCCACGCCGCCTTCTTTAGTCAGAGTGTTGGTGCCGATCTTGACAACTATCCGCTTTGCTTTGCTGAAATTTCGCATTTACAACCGGCAATCCCTGCTTAGTTTATTGTGGGTGAATTTTTTTTTTGCGTCGGCGGAATAATCAGCCACTATCTGTCCGGTACCCAGCAGCTTCCATTTGTAGATGACGAGTCCTTCCAGGCCGACCGGGCCCCGCGCGTGTATCTTATTCGTGCTTATGCCGACCTCGGCCCCGAGGCCGTAGCGGAAGCCGTCACTGAAACGCGTGCTGCAGTTCCAGAAGACACCGGCCGAGTCCACCAAGTCCATAAACTTCGCCGCCTTTTCCTTATTGCTGGTAACAATAGCGTCGGTGTGTCCGGACCCATATTTGTTTATGTGCTCGATTGCTCCATCGAGACCCGCCACGACCTTTATCGAGATAATGTAATCCAGATATTCCGTTGACCAGTCCTGTTCGGTGGCCGGCTTTGCGTCGATTATTGAAAGTGTCTCTTGGCAGCCGCGAATCTCAACGTTTTCGGCTTCCAAGGCGGTTTTCAGCCTGGGCAGAAAATCTTTGGCAATTCTTTCATCGACCAAAAGAGTTTCAGCCGCATTGCATACTGCCACGTACTGACACTTCGAGTCAACAGCAATATTGACCGCCATATCGATGTCAGCATCAGTGTCAACGTAAACGTGGCATATTCCCTCGGCATGGCCGAGCACGGGTATGTTGGTGTTATTCATTATGTATCGGACGAATTCATTTGAGCCGCGTGGGATAATCAAATCAATATATTCATCCATTTTTAGCATGTCGGCAACGTCCCGGCGTGTTTCTAATAACTGAATCCATCCTTTCGGCAGGCCGGTTTTTTCACTCGCATCCGCGATTACCTTAGCCAGTATGCGATTTGTCCGGGCTGCTTCGCTTCCGCCTTTGAGGAGGACGGCGTTGCCGCTTTTTAGACAAAGGGTTGAGATTTGGACAAGGGCGTCCGGTCGGGATTCGAAGATGACGCCAATTAGGCCGATGGGGCAGCTTACCTTGTAAAGCTCCAGGCCCTCATCAAGCTCGGCAGCAGAGATTGTTTTGCCCACAGGGTCATCGAGCTCAATGAGGCTCTCGATACCGGCAACCACGTCGGCTATTTTGGTTTCATTGAATTTGAGGCGTTTGAGCAAAGGTTCGGCGAGATTGTTTTTTTCGGCATCGGCCAAATCCTTTTTGTTGGCGAAGACAATTTCATCGCAGTGCCGCTTGAGAGCTTTGGCGATTTCGGCCAATGCGCTATTTTTTGTATCAGTCTCGAACGCTGCCAATCGTATTGAGGCGGATTTTGCAGCGGCTGCTGTTTCACTTATATCCATTTCTTGCTGCCTATTTACAATTTAGTCCCGAATGTTTATAATTGAGACTCGAATAATAAATAAGAAATCATAAATAATCAATAAAATCGTTTTGCGGGTGTAGCTTAGTGGTAAAGCACCAGCCTTCCAAGCTGGTCACGCGGGTTCAATTCCCGCCACCCGCTTTTCGAGCTACGGCACTGATGTAATTCAAACATCCCAAAGAACCAGCTACCAATTAGGTCTTCACTTTGGATAACCCGTTACAAAATTTACAGGGTTCTGTGAAAAACAGTGATGCGGCGAAAAAAAATAATCGGCCCAAGAGAAAGGTAGTATTTTCATAAGCACTTCTGGCTGCGTGAATTAGCTCTTCCTGGATGAGGTCCCATAATAAAATTTTTCAAAAATTTTGAAAAAATGTTTTTGGAGTGTTGACAGGTGGTGGTGAAGAGTGGTAGGATTTCCCACAATTGATATAGTGAGTGGGACAAATACCATGCTTTTGTTAACAGGCGAATACGAACACGTTGTCGATGCGAAAAGCAGAGTCCTCATTTCAAATAAGCTGAGGAATCAGATTGATGCCGACGAACACGGGAGCAATTTCTATCTTGTCTTCGGGGCCAATGGCATACTCTGCCTGTATCCCGAGAGATATTTCGAACAAATCGCCCTTGCTATGGCACCGGAGAGCAGGGCACCAGATGAGACCGTGACATTTGAACGCATAAGCTTCGCTTTGGCGAGCAAGGCGGAGCTGGACCGACAGGGCCGGCTGCTATTGAACGAAAGACTGCGAAAGAGGGCTGGATTGAAAGACCATATTACGCTGGTCGGCGTCAGAGACCATATCGAATTGTGGAACAGCGAAGACTGGGAACAGTATCTCGCAGACCATATGGCAGAATACCAGCAACAGATGTTGCAGGCACGACAAGTTGTGCTGCAAAAGCAAAGCGAAGAAAGTCTAACTCCTGAGAGGAGGCAAAATGGTTGAAGTGAATTGGAATCATTGTCAGATTGTAGAGAAAAGCCTTAGCGGCAAAAGAGCGGTCGATGAACAAACGTTTGCCTCGCTGGCAATTCTAAGCGAACGGCTCGAACGGCTGAAGAAGCTCAATGAGTTTTTTGAGGACGTCGCGTTTTCACCTGCTGTTGAGAAACTTAAAGCGCGAAAAAACGCAGTAGCCGTGGGTTAAAAGCCTGGATTTTGTATTGCGAGAGCTTCACTGCATAGAGCAGCTTACGACGAGCAAGCACAAGACTGCGTTTGGACGAAATAGTGAATGGTTCGGCAATAGAACATATACCGGTTCTTGGAAAGACGCTGGCCGAACAAATAAACTTACCCACGGATGGGGTAATGGTCGACGCGACCATAGGACAAGGAGGTCATAGTTTCCTGTTCGGTCAAGCTTTGGGCCCTGAGGGTGTTATCGTTGGTCTGGATATTGATGAAAAATCAATCCGAGGGGCCCATTTTAGACTTGAAGAGCTTGCCTGCAAGGTTATTTTGATCTGCGCGAATTTTTCTCAAATCAGCGACCAAGTCCACAAACACGGTATAGAGAAGGTTGATTTCATCCTCGCAGATTTAGGGGTTTGCTCGGCACAGCTTGCCGACGCTCAGATGGGGCTGAGTTTTCAGACAAATATGCCGCTTGATATGAGAATTGACAGAAGATTAAAGACCAGCGCAGCCGATATAGTGAATAAAACCGAGGAAAAATCGTTAGCCGATTTGATTTACAAGTTGGGCCAGGAGAGAGCCTCACGACGGGTCGCACGATTCATTGTGCGGGGTCGGCAGAAGCGACCGATAACTACAACCGGCCAGTTGGCAGCGATAGTCTGCGAGGCACTGGGACAACGAGAGCAAAAACGTAAGAGCAAGATACACCCTGCAACGAGAACTTTTCAAGCGTTGAGAATCGCGGTCAATAAGGAACTGGAGAATTTGGAGAAATTGCTTGGTTGGGCACCGGAGTTGTTAAAAGAAAACGGTCGGATAGCGGTCATCAGCTTTCACAGTCTGGAAGATGGATTGGTTAAGAACAATTTCAGGCAGAATGAAAAAGAGGGCATCTACCGGATTATCACGAAGAAACCGATTGTGGCATCGCGAGAGGAAATCGCCGGCAATCGGCGGGCAAGAAGTGCAAAATTAAGGATCGCACAAAAGCAATAGAATAAAGAAAATGGAGTTTCGTTTATGACTTCCGACGCGAAGATTGGATTGTTGTTCGGTTTGGTTTTCATATTTATAATCGCATTTTTAATCAACGGGCTGCCGACCCTTCGCAATGACCAGAACAATAACGAATTTACTACGACGGATATTGTTACTTTGCAGAATGGGACGCTGGGTATTGGGAGCAATGAGCGTGATGTTATCAGACGAACAACACAGATTGAAGAAGCACGTCTTGATAAAGTTCAGCCGGGCACGACGGACAATCAGCAACGGCTCACAATGTCTTTGCCGGATATTGCTTTGGGTGGGAAAGAAACCAACGAAGTCAAGCCACCTGCGCCTCCGGCTGCGACGGAAAAGAAAGAGAACGCTAAAGTCGAAGCAGTCAAGGCAACCTCACGAAGAGTTTATGTTGTCAAGGCGAGCGACACGCTGACTGTTATAGCCAAAAGATTTTATGGTGCCGAGGAGGGTAACAGACTAATAAACATTGCCCGACTATTTCAAGCCAATCGCGGGCTGCTGAAATCGCCTGATGAAATCTACGAAGGGCAAAAAATCGTCATACCACCGTTGCGGGGTTCCGGCCAAAATAGAAAGGCAACTAACAGCATCCTTATCAACCCAATATTCGAGAAGGTTGAATCCATTGGCAGAAGAAATATTCTGAGTGACGGCTCTAAAACAAGGCAAAACGGACAATACGCTGTCCGGGAAGGTGACAGCTTATGGCGAATCGCTGCCGAGGAGCTTGGAGACAGCAGTCGCTATACGGAGATAGCCAAGCTAAACGCGGGTATTTTAGACAACGAGGATAGTCTCGCTGTCGGGATGCGTTTGAAAATGCCGGTTCAGTAGAGTCGTTAGTATTTTGTGAATCGCGTAAGGAACTGCGAACCACACTATACGCAATACGATATACAGATATGAAGTCTCGATTTTGCTTTATTTTTGTTGTTTTCTATTTTACTACTGTTTTAATCCTTACCGTTTCTCTGCGCGGTGCCAACAATCGAATTTTTTATAAGCTCTGCAGCATCAACGCCGAACAAAGCCGACTAAAACAACAGCTTTGGCAGAAACAACTACGGCTGGAAAGCCTGATAAATCCTGCTGCGGTTTCGCAGCGTCTTGATTATTGAGAGCTCAGCCATCAAGAGGTAAATAAAGGTCAGGAAATCAATTTGGATATCAGATGAAGAATTGAAAAGCGTCCGGGCTATCATCTTTGTTTTGTTTCTTCTGATTGTGGCATTTTTGTCACTGGCGGCACGGTGCTTTTATCTGCAGCACTTCAAGAGCGACGATTATTATTCCACTTCGATCAAACAACAACAGCAATTAGTAACGCAAAAACCTCAGCGCGGCGAGATTCTTGATTGTCGAGGCAGAGTTCTTGCGGCAAGCGACAAAATCCAGACCATCTTTGCTGAGCCGCGAATTATAAAAGACCCCGAAACCGCAGCCCCAAAGCTTGCCCCTATCCTGAACACCGAGGCAATTGAAATCTATAAGCTCATAACCGAAAGTAAAAATCCGGGCTTTGCCAAGCTCAAGGCAAGCGGGAGCGCCGAGCAATGTGCCGCTGCTCGAAGGATTTACGGTATCGGGGTTGCATCGAACTGGCAAAGACACTATCCAACGGGGCGGCTGGGCGCGCACATTGTCGGTTTTACAAGCGTTGACAACCGAGGTTTAGGGGGTATTGAATTAGGATGCGACAAAGAACTGAGGGGTAAACGCAGGCAGAACATATTCTTTGCCGATGCACGTCGTCGGCCCATCCGGTTAAAACAACAGAGCGGCGTTTTTAGCGACGGCGCAGGAATCATTTTGACCCTTGATGCTGCCATTCAGCAGTTTGCGAGGGCCGAACTGATAAAGCAATATGAAAGCTATGAGGCCGAGTCGGCTGTGGCGATTGTGGCTGAGCCGAGGACCGGAGCGATTTTGGCTATGGTTTCACTGCCTGATTTCGACCCTGAGAATATTCGGTCGGCAGATCCGAATAATTTCCGCAACCGGGGGACAACCGACCAGTTCGAGCCGGGCAGTATTCTGAAGCCGATTATCGCCGCAATCGCGATTGATGGCGGCGTCGTGGGGCGAAATGAAAAAATATTCTGCGAGAACGGAGACTATCATGGCAGGGGCTTTGGGCGAATCGGTGAATATCGCAGAGGTTTCGGTAATCTGACGGTGCGTGAGATTCTGGTCAAGTCAAGCAATATAGGGATGGCGAAAATCGGACAAAGACTGGGCAAAGATAAGCTGCACAAAGGCCTGACGCTTTTCGGGTTCGGCAAAGAGACAGGTGTGGATTTGCCCGGCGAGGTGGAAGGGTTGCTGCGGCCGGCGCGAAAATGGACAGGATATAGTGTGACTCGGATACCTTTCGGCCAGGAAATTTCTGTAACGGCGATTCAACTGGTTCGAGCATTCTGCATACTTGCCAACGGTGGTCGCTCAGTTCGCCCGTTCCTGGTGAGGGCGATGGTGGATAGCGACGGCAAGATTATCAAACTGAAACGACCCAGCGGCGCCGGGGTTGGCTTTGTCATCAAGCCGGAAGTTGCCAAATGGATTGTTACTGATGCGCTGGTTGGTGTTGTCAATGAGAGGGAAAACGGAGGAACAGGGTGGAGAGCAAAGCTGGATAAATGGCAGGTGTTCGGAAAAACGGGAACGGCGAACATTGCGAAAAGCACCGAAAGAGGCTATTCAGAAAGTGATTATATTGCTTCTTTTGTAGCAGGTGCACCGGCGGAGGAGCCGGCCGTGGTGGTTTTGGTTTCCATTCGCAAACCAAACAAGAAACTGGGCAAAGGCTACACGGGCGGGGCAGTAGCTTCTCCGGTGGCGGCAAAAATACTTGAAAAAACCCTTACGTATCTGAAGGTTCCGACACGAATTCCGGAACCCTGACGTAAAGCAAGAGATACTTTCATGGCGAAAATAATCTACGGTGTGGCGGGAGAAGGATTTGGACACAGCAGCCGGTCGCACCTGATAGGCCAACGTCTCATCGATGCCGGGCACGATGTGATGTTCGTGGGTTCAAGAAAATCGCTCGTTTATCTGAAACAATATTTTGGCGAGCGTGTAAAAGAAATATTCGGTCTTTCCTTTGCCTATCAAAATGGACGCATAGACAAATCGGAGACTCTAAAAAGAAATCTTCTTAACCTGCCGGAAGGCAACAAGCAGAACGATGAACTTTTCAGGCAATTCTTTGAGCCGTTCGAGCCGGAGCTGGTGATATCAGATTTTGAGCCTTTCAGTGCGTGGTGGGCCTGGCGGAACAGGGTGCCGTTTATCAGTATCGACCACGAACATATGCTCACGCTTTGTGAGCTGGAGCACCCTCATAAGAGCTGGTTTTCGCGGTTAACTTCCAGCGTAGTGACGAAATGCCACTACGTGGGTGCAGTTGCTCACATTGTTATAAATTTCTTTAAGAGTCGTTTGAGGATTGATTCGGGTGTTTTAGCGCCGCCTATAGTAAGACCTGCGGTTGCTGCGCTTGAGAAGAGAGAAGATGCACATATTCTGCTGTATTCGACTACGGGAAAAGGCAAGGAAGAATTGCGAGAGGTACTTTGTAAATTTGGCAGCAGGAAATTTTATGTTTACGGCTTTGACGAAAGCACGGAAGTTAATAACTGCATTTTCAAGAAGCGTTCGACGGAAGGTTTTCTTGCGGACCTGGCGGGGGCACGAGGGGTGATAGCATCGGCCGGCTTTTCATTGATAAGTGAGTGTATGTACCTGAAAAAAAAGATGCTGCTGCTGCCTCTGGCCGGCCAATATGAGCAGATAATCAACGCACATTACATACAGAAGCTCGGTCTGGGGATTTCGTCTGAAGAACTGGATGAAGAGACTTTGGCGCGGTTCCTCAATCAACTGGATAAGCCAATGCCGAGTGACGAAAGGATTATCTGGCCGGACAATGACAAATTCTTTGAGATATTGCAACAAGCCTTAAACTCGCTGCACAATCCCATTAGTATAACGGTCCCTTGAGCCGGCCAGCCGCATTTGGTTCTATTGCACTGTCGGCTGCGCTTGGCCTATATAGCCGGCCTCGATGCAGAACTGTATGGTGTCACGTGCCAAAGGCGCGGCATCACTTGAGCCGTGCTGGCCTCCCTCGACCACGACCGCAATAGAAATACTTCGCCCCCTGCTGTCTGTGACAAAGCCCCCAAACCAGGCGTTGTTCGGCTGTTCCGTCGAGCCGGTTTTGCCATAAACATTTACACCCTGCTCATCAAGGCCGCTATGTAGGAATTCCTTGTAGGCTGTTCCGCCGGGCTCATTAACCACGGCACTCATACCATCGCGGATTAGGGCCAAGGTCTGTGGCGAGATATTGAGGTCAACAGCATCCAATTCAGAATCATTTGGGTCATCCATAAAGAGCCGGGGTAATTTGTAGACTCCACCTCTGGCAATGGCGGCAAAAGCATTCGCTACCTGCAGGGGCGTAACTCGCAGATTACCCTGGCCTATGCCAAAGTATCTTCTTTCATTGCTCTTAAGTGGTGGTATTTGCTGAAACTGCGAAACTGTGCTCTTTGGAATACCGGTTGAGATTTGTCCCTGCTGCTGTCTTAAATTTCGGTTGGGTCCTGTTTCCCGAATCATAGGGGGTGCAAGTGGAGTTTTGTGGCCGTATCCGAATTTGAACAACCATTGCTGGAGGACCAGAGGGTCGATTCTGTCGGCAAGGCGAGAAAAATAAATATTGCAACTCCACTTAATGGCGTTTCGGACACTGTTTCGGCCCAAATAATCGTGGCCACTTTGGTATCTGCTGAATATCCAGCAACTGGGCCAGCCTTTTGGCGCTTTTTTGGCGGGGCAGGGGATAATCTCATCCGGTGTGATTTCACCGGATTCGAGACCTGCGATAAGAATCAGAGGTTTAACGGCTGAGCCGGGCGGATAGTGTTTATTTATTGCTCGATTACGCAGCGGCTCGTTAGGATCCTGGTCAAGAGCCGCGTAATCATACCTGGCACGGTTCAAATCAAAAACCGGCATTGAAACCATCGCGAGGACATCGGCAGCAGCGACGTCAATTACCACAACAGCCATTCCAGGTCCGGAATTCGGAGCGTGGTTGTAGCCGGCCAGATATTTTTCTATTCTCTGCTGGAGCTCGATGTCCAAGGTCAGTGAAACGTCTTTTCCGAATCGGGTTTCGGTACGATTTACCAGTTCGCGGTCTATATCGTAAATTTCTTCACCGCGTCTTCCTCGAAGTACAGTTTCACAAACATACTCCACTCCGTCTTCTCGTCCGCAAACTTCGTCGTTTAAATAGCTGAACAATCTGTCGTTTTCAAAAAGCCGCCTATCGTCTTTTTGCGGCAGGCCGACCCATCCTATCGTCTGAGCTGCAACTGCTCGGTATGGGTACGCTCGCCGGGCCTTCGGCAAAACCTGGACGTCGTCAATATCTAAAAACTCCAATTGAGCAGTAAAGATATCGTCATCAGTTTCCAACTCCAGCAAGGGCCAACTGTTGTACATTTCGGCGATATCAACTTTGTTGACAAGCCGAAGTCGCTCGACGGGGTCAGGCTGCTTTTTTTCAAAATCAACTATTGCCTGCGAAAGTGGAACGCTCATTATGCCATCATATTTCTGTAAAACTTCCGAATTGGGGAAACTGCTTCGCCAGGCCTGAAACGTGCGCTGACTCCAAATGAAATCGTTTATTTTCTGTATTTTTTCTGTCATCTGTGCAGGTTCGACCCCCTTAAATCGAGCGGACTTTTCAATTATCTGCTGCAAATCGTCAAGTTTGTTTTCCATCTCCTGGCGTGCATCCGGGCGCTGAACGCGTTCGTCCAATAAAGAACTAAGCGTGTAATTTATACACAATTGGAATTGCGGCTCATCGGCAGCCAATACTTTGCCATTTCTGTCGAGTATTTTGCCTCTGACGGTCTTAAGCTGGTGGGAGCGGCCTCTCCGGAGCTTCAATTTCGCGATCTCGTCCGAGTAGAACGAGTGGGACAACAATTGCATCTGTGTCAATCGCACCAAACAGACAGATAAGAGAATCGCGATTAGAATTACAAAGATTTTTATTCGCCTATCGTACATACTTTTTGCTTTGTCTGCTTAGTAGCGGCTGAATCGCTGTGTTTTTATACGCATCCACCACGCTGAAGGCAAGAACAAGAAAGGCCCCACGAGGCTCGAGTACAGTGATGTGCAAAAAAGGACAGCGTATGGCACGGTGGGCTCAGCCTTAAGAAAGGTTAGAAGATTGACAAGGAGGCCGGTCAAAAAGCCGACGACAAATATCGCAAGCGCCTGATAAGGCATTTTTCTGATAGTGACAACACGGTGCAGGTATGCGAGCAAGGTGCCGAAAAGACCAAAGCTGATTATTTGCGGGCCCATCGTAAGACCAATAATATCAGCAGCAAAACCTACAGTGAAGGATGCTATGATGGCTTCGGAGATGTTGCAATGAATAGCAAAAAACACCAAAAGGATTAACAATAAATCCGGTTTGACGTCCATATCCGCTAATAAGCCAGCCTGGAGGATTGTAACGAAGAGAATCAAAACCGCAAACCGCAACCATCGCATTTTATGCCCTCAGTTACTTTTTTGGGTTCATTATAATCACGGCTACATCGCTTATTTTTTCTATGTCACAGGCAGGCTCGACGGTTATATCCCAGAGCAGCGGATGTTGGTCACTACTTTGGCATTTTGCGACAGTTCCCACCTTCATGGCTGAATCCAGCAATCCTGGTCTTCTGACCGCATAAACGCTATCGCCAACTTTGACTTTGTGTTTGGCCAGCTCGATTTTGGCTGAGCTATCGCCGTTGCCCTTCATTACGGCTCTAAGCTTTCCTACCTTTACGGGTATGTTGGAGGTTGAGCTTGTAATCAGCTTGACGCGGGCTCCGTGAGAGAAGACATCAGATACGGTCCCGATAATGCTATTGTCTGCCAGGACAAACTGGCCCTTAGCCAGCCCGCTGTCTTGACCGCAGTTGATAACAAGCTCACAGGATGGTCCAGCGGTGGATGCTGTGATGACACCAGCTAACACAAACTCCACGTCGTCCCAAACATAGCTATTATAGAGTCCATACAGCTTTTTGTACCTTCGTCGTCCTTCAATGAGAGTTTCTATGAGGTTGTCGGCGCGGTTTTGAAGCTGGTTGTACTGCCTGCGGCTAACGACATCTGTAAGCGGTTGCTGTGTATGTGCGAAAAGAGAGATGTTTCTGCCAAGCCTTAAAGGCCAGCGAAAGATGCGAGCAAAAGTGAACTGAAACTTATCTGTGATATTCTGAGGTGCAAAGAGGCAAATAAAGCCGGCTAACATAAACCAGGTAAACAACATTCGCCCCGAGACTCTGGTCTGCTTCCTTGCCATATTCGTCAGGAAAGGCACAAGTAAAAAGTCAAAAGTCCTGTTTTTAAGGTTTTGCTTTTTACTTACCTTTTATTCCCATCCGTATTCGTTGTGGTCCATCGTATCCTTCCACAACTCCAGATTTTCGAGGTAGACACTTGTGCCGCGTGCCACACAACTGATGGGGTCCTCGACTCTCTCGACCTTCAGGCCTGTTGCATTTGCGAGCACGGTATCCATTCCGCGCAGCAGAGAGGCGCCGCCGCAAATGTGGACGCCGTTGTCGATCAAATCAGCGGCCAATTCGGGCTTGGCCTTTTCCAGCGTTGTCGTAACTATATCTATGATAGTAGCAATGGGTTCGCGGACGGCTTCACGGATTTCCTCACTTGTAATAACAATTTTTCTGGGCAGGCCCGAGATTGTATCTCTGCCAGCTACCTCCATTGTCAATTCCTCTTCCAAGACAGCGGCGGAGCCGATCTGTATTTTGACCTTTTCAGCTCTTGCCTCGCCGACAAGCAAGTTGTAAGTTCTTTTTAGGTGATTGATGACGGCTTCATCCATATCGTCGCCTCCGACACGGATTGACTGGCAAGTAGCGATATCGGCCAAGCTCATTATGGCCACTTCGGTGGTTCCGCCGCCAATATCGACAATCATTGAAGCAGTGGGGTCGGTAATTGGCAGTCCGGCCCCGATTCCTGCAGCCATCGGCTCATCGACGAGATAGACCTTGCGGGCCCCTGCCCGTTCAGCACTGTCAATGACGGCGCGGCGTTCGACAGCGGTTATTCCGCTGGGCACAGCAACTACAACACGGGGCCTGATGAGGCCTCCTCTTCCGTGGACTTTTCGGATAAAATAGCCGAGCATAGCCTCAGTGATTTCGAAGTCGCTGATTACGCCATCCTTCAAAGGTCTTATTGCACTAATGGAGCCGGGCGTTTTGCCGAGCATTTCGCGTGCAACCAAACCGACAGCTTCGCCATTGTTCAGGACGATATTAGTTCCTTTGCGAACTGCAACTACGGAAGGCTCATTTAGGACAATACCTTTATCACGGACACAAACCAGGGTAGTGCAGGTACCGAGGTCAATACCCATGTCCATACTAAACCAGCCTAAGATTGTGTCCAGCAGCACTCTCGACTCCCTTCTGAAATTTCAATTGACTATCAATTATTTCTATATAGTAAAGAGCAGCAATTGTCAATAGTCAACCGGCTACGGTATTCTGTGGGACCTCAAATGCGGCAGAGGGCGTTCCGGGCCCCCGAAGATAGTGCCGTACTGAGAATAGCACCTGTAAGCGACGAATGCTGCGGTGGCCAGCACTACGCAAAACGCCAGAGCAAGAATAACGGTATAAAGATTATCAGAGGCGAATACCTTTGCGCCACGATTTCGTGCATCAGGACTCATATATCAACCTCGCATATTGGTAAATCGATGTTCGATATTCGTATTTTCCGGTACGCCTTATAAAAGAGGTCTACAAATTAGTAGAGACGTTATCACCGACTTTAGGCTGGTACCGGACCCGTTTCAAGTCACCAACGGCTTTTTCTGCATCGACGTCATAAATGAGGATCTCACAAATAAACTCATCACCACGAGTAACATAGAATTTCATATTTTCCCTGACGCCGTGTGCTGTACCAATCGATATTGCGGCGAGCGAACGTTTTAGGTCAAGTGCGGTTATGGACCCCGTCAGGCCGATAGGTTTGACAACAGAGGTGACCTCTCGAGCCACAGTTTTTTCGGGGGTGACGGTCGGGATGCGAGCAGTTTTTTTGCCAAACCGCTGTAAGAGCTTGTCCGCTTCGAGCTGCAATGCATACTTTTCCTGCTCCAGTCGCTTTTTGTCTGCCTGCAGCGTCTTTATGACCGCCATTTTTTGAATCAATTGGTTCGTGACATCTTTGAGCTGCTCGCGCTCTCTGATTTGTTCAGCACTAATTTTCTTTAGCTCTTCCTGTGTTTTTTCAAATAACTGCGTTTGCTGTTTGGCGGTTTGGGAAGACGTTTCTACGACACCTGCCATGCTGTTAACCCTCTGGAGCAGGTCCGCCTTTTCTCTTTGGGCAATCTTAAGGTCATTCTCAAGTTTGCCAACCTGGGTGTTGAGTAAGGCGATCTGCTTTCTGAACTCATCCTCCTGCCGCTGGTACTGCTTCTTTTTTGTCTCTAATTGCGTATCAGCGTTTCTCCTTTTCTCAACCTCCACTTGTTTGGCGCCTCTTTCTTTTTCAAACAACTGTTTGTAATTGTCAGCGTTGGCGACGTAAGTTACGACAATGCCGCAGAGGAAAATTGAGGATAACGTCAGCAAAACTATTAAAATCTTTGTAAGGGCACTCAAGATTAGCTCCTTTCGCTAAATTCTCACTTCAAAGCCGCACCCTGTCAATGCGAATTACATATTACGGCACAATAGTACGTATAATAAGATATTATACGCTTGTGTCTGGGAAAAGGCAAGTTATTTTTGTGCTCGCATTTTGCTATTTTTTGCAAAATGGGGGTTCTTTGGCAAATAGCGTAAAAACAAACGAACAAGGAGCAAAAATAATTAAAGTTAAACAGGTAATTTTTTGGCAGACCTGCTCTGCATCATACACTGGAAAACAGCCTTTGCAGCGGCGATACGGACAGATTTTGACTCATGTCTGAGAAGCGGCGGGAGAAATTTTGTAAGGCGTGGTGTGGGAATCCGGCCAATCGCCAAAGCGGTAAAGACATCAACACGTTCGCGGTCCCTGGCATCGAGACCAGCAGTAAGATTTTTGGCAAAAACATCGAGAACCACAGGCTCTCCACGGGGGTCTTTCAGCATACCAAGCTGCTCTGCTGCGACGAGCCGAACCTCCAATACGTCGTCATCCAACATAGTAAGCAGGGCATCTCTGGCCTGTGGTGTTCCCAGTGCCCCCATCGCTCTTATACCAATAACTCTAACATCAGCATAAGCACTTATCAGCATCGTCCACAGGTTTGGAACTACTCGCTCATCTCCGAGCATTGCTATGGCCTCTGCTGCCTGGAATCTGACCTTGTCATCGGAATCCTTGCGTCCCAAGGTCCACCACAAGAACTTGAGTGCGTTTCTATCGCCACTCTTGCCCAGCAGGAGAGCTGCATTGGCTCTAAGGGTCTGGTCAGAGCTGCTTATGGCATTGCGAAAAAGCTGGAAACCACCAGGGTTGCCGAGCCTGCTCATCGCATAGGCGGCGGCAATTCTGACGTTCTCGTTTTCATCGGTCAATAATTGGGCAGCATCGCTTTTGGCAAGGGAGTATTGCAAATCACCTACGGCCAAAGCCGCTGCAAATCTAACCGGCACAAATTCATCCCTCAATAAGCGCTGTACTTTAGGCATCAATCTAATTTGCTCAGTGGCCGCTACAACTTCGATAGCATTAGCCCTGATTGACGGGTCCTCATCGTCCAGAGCCTCGCGGACAACCCGGGTGGCTTGAGGGACAAGGTCACCAACGAAGACGGTGTCGGGCCAGTCTATAGTTGTCTGCAGAGAGTCATTACAGCCGAAGGCCAATATCGCTACGGAAGCAGAAAGCAGAGCGTATAGAATAAAAACATTTGCCGGCCCGGGCTTTTGCGCCACGTCGCAGGGGCCTGGTGTTTTGCCTTTTGGCATTGACCATCCAAGGTTTTTGGCTGCATTTTTCATTTTGCTTGCCTGCCAAAGAAATTGTGTTTTTTAGTTCTGATAAATACTGCCAACGGCGTTACTATTATGAGCGAAACAAGGCACAGTGCACAACAAAAATCCAGCCATTGGCCGTGTTTGCTAAAAAATGTTACCCTTTTATCTATCGGCATTTCGGCGATAAACCATCCAGCGATACCCTTTCGTTCCATAGCTGTGACCGGGAAATCATGGCTTCCTGCGATATAGCCGTTTCGTATCTGTCCGAGAGTATCAATTAGGCAGCTTATGCCGGTATTTACGCTTCGCAGAACCGCAAGCCTGTTTTCGACCGCCCTGAAGACACAAACAGCGGTGTGCTGAGGCAGTTCTGTACTCGGAAGAATTTTCCCGTTCCTGAATCGGACGAACCAGCCGTCGTTACTTATATTGAGCAGCCAATCAACCCGTTTCTGCCGCTTCCTGTCGATTGCAAATCTTCGGGCAATTGCAGGGACGGTATCCTCATAACAAATCATTACGCTGAATTTGTAAACTCGGGCTCCTTTGTTCCGGTCGTGAGTCATCTCAAAAACAGTGTATTCAGTGCCCGCGTCGAGCGAATAATCGTAATTATAAGGCGTAAATTTCATCAAAAAATTGTACAGCGAGGGAAGATTCCTTTTGAACGGCACGACCTCGCCGAAAGGAACAAGGTGGATTTTATCGTAATGGTTGTAGGCCTGACGGCCGTCGGGCTTGTACAGAAAGGCCGAGTTGTATCTTCGAGCCAAATGAATGGTGGAGTCCTCTCGAATTTCCGGGGTACCTCCATAAGCCCCTACAAGCACGAAAGCCTTGTTTTTGGAATGCTCCGTAAGAGCCTTGTCGAAAATCCGATAAGGGTGTGAAGAATCCAACAGCCCCAGCATTTCCGGGTCCAAGGTTGCCTGTACCATTGTTTCAGGCCAGACGATTAGCCGGGCACCGGCGGCGGCGCTTGCTTTGCTGTTTCGCATCAGCTCGTCGAATATCACATCCGAAGCTTCACCCGTTCTCTTTACCGACTGCGGGACGTTGGACTGTAATGAAGCGACCAGCGGGCCGGTTTCGATAAACTTATGCGACTGGCCTATCCTCCATCGGCCATAAAAGATGGTCGCGACCACTGCGGCACAAACGACAGCCACCTTGAAGAGATATCCAACTCTAAAAACGGCCCTCTGAGCAACAGCAATTATTAGTTCAGCGAGCAATCCATTGACCATTGCTATCAGAAACGAGACACCGGCTGCGCCGAATATGTCGGCTATTTGAATGAGCGTGATATTGGCGTACTGGCTGTGAGCCAAGAACCGCCAGAAAAAGCCACCCAGGAAAAGACCCTGGAGGCGTTCTGCACCGACGAACAGTATGGGCACGGCCAGAAACAACGGTATTTTTTTTACTCTGCAATAGCGTAGAGACAGGGCCAGTATAGGCGCAAGCAGCGCGGTGTAGAGGCAGAAGGCGGCCCAGCCTACGATAGTTATGGGGAATATCCAATATAGATTGGCGAGCCAATACACAAGCGAAACCACGTAAGCGGCAACTGCTAACCGCCTGGGTTTTATCCGGGGTGAACAAACAAGAATAAAAGGGACCAGCGCCACCCACGCCAGCGGCGTCCAGCTAATGGGCGGCTGAATCACCGTCAGCATCAGCGCACTGGCCACAAAGGGGGCCCAAATCAGGAAAACATCGCTTCTGTTTGCACTTTTCAATCGGCCAAATCCTTTAAAGCCGTCAATACCTGCTGCGGTCGGTAGCGCTTGCCATTGTTCATGCGCACAGTAAACTGATTCGTAAAAAGCTTCACAAGGTTTCTGTCTGCGGCGATTTCCTTAGCTGGTGTTTCCAAATCGGATAACAGCCGGCTTAGTTCATTTAGTTCGGTTTTATTTAGAAACAAAGTGGCCCCAACAGACTGGGATTGCTTTTTCAACTGGGCCAGACGCTTTTCGGCGTTTTCAACGTAGTCCTGAGATATTTCCACTGCGACGTAATTTCTGCCCAATTGATAAGCTGCCGCCGCAGTGGTACCTGAGCCGCAGAAAGGGTCGAGCACACAATCTCCAGGGTTGGAGCTTACGGCGACGATTCTCTTCAGCAGACTTTCCGGCATCTGGCAGGGGTGCCAGCCGGTGCGTTCCTTGAAGGTTCCGCACACACGTGAGAATTGACTCCAGACATCATCAGGCATCTTTCCTGCCGGATTGGCACGTCTGTCGTTATAAATTAACTGCCGGTCCGAAGGTACGCGAACCGCATAATCATTAAAAGTAAAATTCTTTTTGTCATTGACAAAGTAGAATATGTGCGTATGTGAACGGGCGAATTTGTTTTTCGTTTGCTGACCAAATGTGTAGTGCCATATTATCCAGTTGCGCAGAAAAAACCCTAATTCGTCAGCTATGATTTTTACGTTGGCAGCGTATTCATCGGCTATTGCTATATAGAATGAGCCGGTCGGCTTCAACACTTTTTTGCAGACGCTCATCCAGTTCTTTGTCCAGGCGATGTAATTTTTGCTTTTTACTTTATCGTAGTATTTGTCGTATTTGTAGCCGATATTAAATGGCGGGTCGGCGAAGATAAGGTCGGCGAAAGGCTTTTTGACCTTGCTCAGAACTTCAATACAGTCGCCGCATATTATTTTGTTGAGAAACTTCTGCATAGCGACATTTTATAAAGCGCTACTGAGTTTGCAAGGGGAATTGAATTTCGCTGATTGATTCGGCAGGCAGGCGGGAAGGTTACACTCACGGCTCATTATTGGCGAGAGCGTTTTCCAGGTGGGTCACCAAGGAGGGAAGGTCAACTGAAACAATTTTCCAGATGATATCGAGGTCAACATCGAAATAACCGTGAATCAACCGGTCTCTGGTCCCTGCAATTTGTCGCCACGGAATCTCCGGGCACTCTTGTCGGCACTGATCGGAAACGCTTTTGGCCGCTTCACCGAGAACTTCTAAAAGTCGTACCAGTGCCAAGGCGAGCTTCTCATCCTTGTCGAGGTCGGCCCGCTGACATGTCCTCGCAAACTCGGTCGCCTTGCGCGCGGCATCGAGCATGTGACGCATACGCACAGTATCCTCAGGTTTGGGCATATTGTACCTCGGCCTTTTCAAGCACCTCGTCCCGAAAGTATCGGCTCAGGAAATTTGGGGTATGCAGGTCCACCTTCCTGCCGACAAGGGCCGAAAGCTCAGCTTCCATATCAAAAAAAGCAAATCCCGGCTCACATCCGGTTTGAAACTCCACCAGCACATCCACATCGCTGTCAGGAGTGAATTCGTCCCGCAGGGCTGAGCCAAAAACGGCAAGCCAGCGAATATGATGGCACCGGCAAAAATCAGCAATTCTGTCGTTTGGTATAACCAAGTTTTTATTCATCGCTACATAACGCTTTATATTGATGCGCAGTCGAAATCTAAATTATGGCTTGATGACCTTTTGTTCCTCGAATACTTTGCCGGAGAGGTAATCGGTAAAGGTTACCTTAAGGGTCAAGGGCTCTTCGAAGTCATCGACTTTGCCGGCTATGTCAAAGGTCAATCTGTAATTGATGGTTATCACCGTTGCGAACCATAGCTTTTTTAGCTCTTTTGCCTCTACGTGCCACTGGCCGAGCAGGGCCTGGCTGTCTTTTTTGTTCAAGTCCCAAAGCTGGACGTCAACGGCGCCTGTAGCCTTTATTACGTCACCGTCCTGGTCAATCGGCTGTATGTAGACAATCAGCTTTTCCTTTTTGCCGTCTTTGTCTTTGTCGTAAAAATTCGTGTATCGTCCAATCCGGACTCTCTGGAGACGATAGAGGTTTTCAGCTTTGACCTGCTCAGGCAAGCCGGAGAGGACGTGCAAGCGTTTCTCCAATTGTTTGTTTTGCGCTTTAGCCTGCTCGATTTGGTGCGTCAGCCGCTTTTTTTCCTGCCTCAAGGTGCTGATTTGTTCTTCGAAGAGCGATTTGTTGTTGGCGTTTTGACAACCTGCGGCAAAAGTAAGCAGGCCTGCGGCGAGGATAACGGTTAGTGTTCTCACTTGTTTAGACCTTTCAAACCGAGGCTTCTTAACTTTCGTGCTCCCGCTTTCTGACAATTTCGGGCGCTTTTTTCAATATTCTATCGACCAGTCCATAGTTGATTGCTTCTTCTGCTTCCAGCCAGAGGTTCCGGTCACAATCTTTTTCTATTTTTTCAGGCGTTTGTCCGGTATGCTGGGCCAATATTTTATAAAGCCGACTGCGCAGGCGGAGTATTTCCCTGGCTTCGATATCTAAATCGGTAGCGGTTCCCTCAAGTATGCCTGTGATTAAGGGCTGATGCAAAAGCACTCTGCTGTTTGCCAAGAGGGAGCGTTTGCCGCTTTTTCCGCCAGCCAATAATACTGCTCCCATACTTGCGGCCTGTCCGACACAATAAGTTGCAACATCGCAACGTAAGAACTGCATCGTATCATAGACTGCAAGGCCTGCCGTGATTGAGCCGCCCGGTGAATTGATATAAAAATGAATATCGTTCTTGTTGTCTTCATTGCTTAGAAACAGCATCTGGGCGATAATTAGGTTCGCGGCTGCATCATCGGCAGGCCCACCAAGAAAGACTATTCTATCCTTGAGCAATCTCGAATAAATATCATACGCGCGTTCGGTTCGGCCGCTTTTTTCAATCACTATCGGCACTAAATTCTGATTTACCGTCATATTTCGCATTCCATTTCTCGTATTGGGTATTACGTTTTTACTTTTTACCTTCTTTTTTCTTTTTTCCCTTGTCTTCTTCTTTTAGCACCTCGTCGATAATGCCGTATTGACAGGCTTGTTCGGCAGTCATATATCTGTCCCGTTCGGTCTCGGCGGCGATTTTCTCGACGGTCTGGCCGGTGTGCTTGGCAAGAATTTCGTTTATCACAGTCTTTGCTTTCAAAATCTCCTCGGCCTGTATTTTTATATCAGCCGCCTGTCCGCTGACGCCGCCCCAGGGCTGATGAAGCATAACTTTAGCGTGCGGAAGGGCGTATCGTTTGCCTTTTGTGCCGGCCGCCAATATTATGGCGGCCCCGGACTGGGCCCTGCCGATGCAATAGGTGGCGATGGGAGAACCAACAAAGCGTATGGTATCATAAATGGCCATTGTGTCGTCGACACTGCCGCCCGGGGAATTGATGTACAAGCTGATTTCACTCTCACGTTTGAGATTGTCCAGATACAACATCTTCATAATGACCTCAGCGGCCCTTGCGTATGATATTTCGCCTATCATAAAGACGATGCGATTCTCCAGAAGCATATCATCAAGACTCATCTGCCGGTAACGCTGGTAGGGGCCGCCGGGACCGTATTGATTGTAAGCCTGGAAATGTTCAGGCCCCATTTTGGCATCAACTGCAAAATGGTCTTTCATAATGTCTCCTGCGGGATGTTCAACAAACATTTACTACTCCCTTAATATGAGCTAATAATTCACAGATTGCAGACTATGAAATATTATCGGATATTTTTACTTGTTGGTTTCCTTTTTAGGCGTTATTTTTCGTTTTGGTGGCTGCTTTTTTTCATCGGAAGCTACTTTTTTGACGCTTTTGGTTGTTGTCTTCCTGGTCGCTTTTGCGGCTTTCTTAGCCTTCTTTTTCGGCTTGACTTCCGTTATTTTCGCCGATTCGAGCAGTTTGGCGATGCACTTATCCTCCCGCACCTGTAATCTGAACTGGGCCAGCGAGCCAGCGCGCACCATTTCCTGTCTCATCCTTTCAGGGCGCTGCCCTCGCTGAATGGCTAATTGTGCGATACGACCGTTAATCTCTTCTTCGCTGACCTCAACCTTGAGCTTCTCGGCAATTCTATCCATTATGAAGAATGTTTTGAGCTGCTCTTTGGCCTGCTGCTCACTGCCTGCCCGCAACTGCTCCATCTGCTGTTCAATCTGCTCCCGGGCGAGTCCCCGCATTAACAGATTGCTGAACTGTCTTTGCAGCAGTGTCGTCGAATGGTCCGCCACGATATCCACAGGCAGGTCGAGAACGGTGTTGTCCAGCAGACACCGGTAAATCTGCTGTGTCATTTCAGTTCTCGACTGCTGCTCTAATCGGCTTTGGAGCATATCGCGGATTTTCTCGCGCAGCTCCGTTTGGTCCCCGACACCGTAGCTCTTGAGGAAATCTTCATCCAACTCAGCAGGTTTTAGCCATTTGATATCCTTGATATCAATTCGGATATCCACCTTTTTGCCGCGATATTCTTTTCTAAAATATGTTTTTGGCACTTCGACGCTCGTTTGTCTGGTGTCGCCGGCCCTGGCGCCTACCAGAAACTCGTCGAGCTTTTCGACCGGTATTGCTCCGACGAAGCCGTTCGGCCTTACGTGAATCTCGATGTTGTCGAGCTTCTCTTCTTCTTCGACAGCCTCGAGCTTTAGAACCGCGTCAGCTATCATCTGGTCGTCAAGCTGAACTTCTCCCTCTTGGCGCGGCGTCCACACACCTGACCATTTTCGTAACTGCTCAATTTCTCTGTCGATTTGCTCGTCGGTAACCTCCAGCCTGGTTTTATTTACCGGAATGGCTTCAAGCTGCGGTAAATCAAACTCTGGGCGGACTTCGACCTCAAAATTGAACTCAAGCGGGCCGGTTTCAGGCAGCTCAATATTTTCAAAATCAATGTCCGGCTCACGAAGGACATCCAGGTCATTATCCTTGAGGGCGGCCTCGCTGGCGTCTGCCAACAACTTCAACTTGATTTGCTCTGACGTTTCTTTGCCGAATCTTTTTTCCAGAAGTCGCCGGGGGGCGCGGCCTTGCCTAAAGCCCGGCACCAATGCTTCTTTGTGGAGCTTCTCATATTGCTCGTCGGTGGCACTTTTTATTTTATCTTCGGGTATCTCGACGATGACCTTTTTTTTGCAGGGCCCTGCTTCTTCGATGGTCACTGTGTTTTTTACTTCAACCGCCTGTTCGTCCTCAGCCATTTCACCGCTCCTAATGGATTGTGTTTTCTCAGGGCTTTGAAACAATAAACAAAAAAGGCATCAGGGAAACAACACCCTTCAGCCGAGTCTTCTGACATTGCTGACTCAAAATTGCTTGAGCCTTGAACGCATCGGCGACCAATGCCAAACTACCATTTAGCCGGTAACTCACCGATACTATATTTCTTATAACCCTTTATAATATCTGCACTAAAGCGGGTGATGAGATTTGAACTCACGACATTCACGTTGGCAACGTGACGCTCTACCACTGAGCTACACCCGCATTATAGTTCGTAGTTCATCGTTCATTGTTGGTTGTTCGCGGTTGCTGTTTTTTGACAGTTAGTAATTATATGGGGTAATGTGGTCTATGCAAGTGGTTTTTTCGCAAAATTTTCGAAAAGATTGGGCTGCACTTGTCTTGTAAGGATATGGTAGAATATCGACTGCCGGCAGCGAAAGACAACCGTGCCTGGAAAGATTGAAAATTCAGGAAGGGATAGTGAGTAAGATGACCGCAAATTATTCAGGATTAATTAAAAAATGGATGTATGTATCTGTGCCTGTGTTATTAGTTGCTGTGTTAGTTTTGGCTATTTTTGTGCTTAAGAGTTCAACAAAGCCACGGCTAAGCTTTGCTTCGGAAAACAAAGAAGCGGATGCAAATCAAACGGCCGCCGATGCGAATAAGGAGACTGAAAAAGAAGAAAAAGCTGAAAAAGACAAGGAAGTACCTGGCCCCGACCATAATCATCCGGCTTTCGGTGAGCGCGTCAAAGAAAGAGCAAGGATGGTCGAGCGGGATATAAAAGACCGGGGTGTGGGGGATCCAAACGTTCTGGGGGCGTTAGGTATTGTTCCGCGGCATGCCTTTGTCAGGCCGGGTGATTTGCGGCGGGCTTACGCGGACCATCCGCTTCCAATAGGTCTGAATCAGACGATAAGTCAGCCTTATATTGTGGCTTATATGACGGAGGTATTGGGCCTTCGGCCTGATTCAAGGGTATTTGAGGTTGGTACGGGTTCGGGATACCAAGCGGCAGTTTGTGCTGAGATTGCACAAGAGGTTTATACAGTCGAAATTCTGGAAAAGCTCGCAAAATCGGCTAAAGAGCGTCTGAGAGAACTGGGCTACAGGAACGTAACTGTCAAGGCCGGTGACGGGTATTTCGGCTGGAAGGAAAAAGGGCCGTTTGACGCGATAATAGTAACAGCCGCTGCGGGCTTTGTGCCGCCGCCGTTGAAAGAACAGCTAAAGCCCGGAGGCAGAATGATTCTACCACTGGGAAGTCCTTATGGCGTTCAGACACTTGTGCTGATTACCAAAGATGATAAAGGGAAGGTGCGCAGCAAAAGACTTTTGCCGGTACGCTTTGTTCCTATGACGGGACGTGTATCTGAGACTGAAGAAGCACCGTAAAGATGACAGTAATCGCCATCGCCATTTTTCTGGTATCCGCAGCGGCACTCGGACTGGAACTCGTGCTGGTCCGAGCGTTATCCATCGGGCACTGGCATCATTTCTCGTACCTGGTTATCAGCACTGCTCTGCTGGGCTTCGGGGCCGGCGGGACCTTTATTGCGATCGGCTCGAAATTGCTCACGAGGCATTACAGGCAGTGGCTGTGGTGGTTTGCTCTCGGACTGGGCCTGGCTGTGCCGATAGTCTTTCACCTGAGCCAGAAGGTGCCATTCGATGAGCTGCAGTTGATATGGGACAGGCGGCAAATACTTTATCTGTTTGCGTATTACCTGCTGTTTTTCATTCCGTTTTTCTGTGCGGGTGTCTGCATAGCGCTGGCGTTTACCGTTTTGGCGGACAAGGCGCATCGCCTGTACTTTTTTAATATGACGGGCTCAGGGCTTGGGGCGGGGGGAGTCGTTGCGCTGATGTACGGCAATTCGCCGGAGCATCTGCTTTTGATAATAAGCGGTGCATCGTTTCTTGCGGCACTGATTCTGTCTTTTGGACTTTCCTGGCGCTGGGTCATTGGGACTGTGGTTGGTGCTGCGGCTTGCCTTGCAACCTTCAGTCCCGTGGGGCCGCTGGAGCTGAAGATTAATATTTCCGAACACAAGTCACTTCTGTGGTACAGGGAGCTGCCGGAGGCAAGAATTTCCGCTACCGGTTACAGTCCTTTAGGCCGGCTGGACTGTGTGCAGGCACCGACCATTCGACACTTCCCCGGCTTGAGCATCGCATACCAAGGCGGACTGCCCCAACAGATGTTGATAATCAGTGACGCGGACGGCATCTCAGCCGTCAATAGATTTGAGCATCTAAGCGAGCTGGACTGCTACGACTATATGACTTCGGCGCTGGGCTACCATCTGCTCAGCGAACCGAACGTTTGCGTTATCGGTGCCGGCGGCGGGTCCGATGTTGTGCAGGCTTTGTCTTTAGGGGCGAGCAAAGTTACGGCGGTGGAGATGAATTCTCAGATAATAGCTTTGGTGCGTGATGAGTTCGACGAGTTTGCATCGGGTCTGTACGGGCGAGACGACGTTAAGGTTGTCGCTGCGGAAGGCCGAAGCTTTCTGCAGACCACGGGCGAGTATTTCGACATTATCAACATTTCACTGCTGGATTCGTTCAGCGCCTCGGCGGCGGGGCTGTATGCTCTTAATGAGAGTCATCTATATACTATCGAGGCCGTCGAGCAGGCTCTTTTGAGGTTGCGGCCAAACGGTCTGTTGAGCATTACGCGAGTGCTGAAGACTCCGCCACGCGATAGTCTCAAAATGCTTGCTACCATAGCCGAGGCACTTCGGTCCGCTGAGATTGTGGACCCATCTGAGCACATCATAATGATTCGAAGCTGGGCAACGGCGACGATTGTGGTTTCGCCGCAGCCGTTTTCAGAGGTACAAATTGAAAAAGCCCGCAAGTTCGCACGAGAGCGCTCTTTCGACCTTGTGCATCTGGTCGGTATCAAGCCAAATGATGTCAATCAATTCCACGAACTTGAGGAAGGACCTGTTTACTACAGCATCGCCCGGCAGATTCTTTCGGGTGAGCACGAAAGCCTCTATCGAAATTACGCATACAATATTCGTCCGGCGACCGATGACCGGCCTTACTTTTTCGACTTCTTCAAGTGGAAGTCACTGCCGCGGATGATTCGCACTATGGGTCGGCAATGGCTGCTTTTCTCTGAATGGGGTCATCTGGTACTGGCGGCGACCCTTGTGCAGGCTGTTTGTGCCAGCGGGCTGTTTATTCTGCTTCCTCTGCTGGTCGCCAAGCCAATCAGGGCGGTCCAAACCCTAAAACTTCCGACCCTCACCTATTTTCTTTTGCTCGGCCTTGCGTATATGTTTCTGGAGATGGCTTTTATTCAGAAGATGACGCTGCTGATAGGTCACCCTGTCTTTGGCGTGGCGGTGACGCTTTTGGGATTTTTGTTATTTTCCGGCTGCGGGTCTCTGGCCTCGGGCTACTTGTTCAAATCTCCAAAAGAAATTAGTCGCCTGATACCGATAGCGGTATTGGCCATCATTATTGTCGGCTTAGCTGAAATAACTTTGATGACGGTCTCCTTTGAATGGCTGGTGGGCTTTTCGCGGCCGGCTCGAATGGTGCTGGGAGTGATAATCACAGGGCCTCTGGCATTTTTTATGGGGATGCCATTCCCGACAGGCCTTAGGCAGGTTCACAGACACAACCAGGCCCTTGTTCCGTGGGCCTGGGGCGTCAACGGGTTTGCTTCCGTTACAGGGGCTGTTCTGGGCACTTTTTTGGCAATTTCCGTAGGCTTTACAGTTTTGGCACTGACAGCTTTGGCCTGCTATTTTTTGGCGGCAATCGTTTCAAGGCAGATATGAACCTGGGAACCCATCAGCAGGTAAGATGTAAAGCGGCGGCGACACTCGCACCTTGCTGTGACAGCTCGTTGAATCGCTGAACAGCTTTGTAGGTGTCAAGTGCCTCCAATTGAATATCGTTTTCCTGCAAAGCCCGGCGTGTCTGGTCGGGCACTTTCATTAGTCCGGATGCCCCGCAGCCAACTACCAGAACCGAAGGCTTTGCTGTAATGACGGGCTGCAAATCATCGGCGGATAACGAATGTCCCTGCTTTCTCCACCAATTGGGCTGGACGGCACCGCCAAGTATTATTAAATCACTGTTATAAGCTGCACCATCGATGACAATTTTGCCGAATTGGTATGAATCAATATTCATTTTCGCAATCCTCATACCGCGAAATACTACGCTTTCAACGCGATAAGTATGACGCGAGAAACGGAGCAGGAGGGATTCGAACCCCCGGTACCTTTCGGTACAACGGTTTTCAAGACCGTCGCCTTAAACCACTCGGCCACTGCTCCGGGTTACTTCAAGCTTAGACTACGAATGCAAATGAGCCGACGTTCCGACAGATTCGCATTTACTTTACATCCAATCGGCCAAAACCGCAAGAGGATTAAAGGTAAGCTGTGACGATGAGCTAAAAATGGATCATAGCACCTGCGGCCGAGATTGCCAAGTCGAAGAGTTGCGTTATAATAATCCAAAACGTATTCCGGTAAAGGGAGGTCAAAATGAAATTGTACCTTGTGCAACATGCAAAAGCGGCTTCGAAAGAAGAAGACCCCGAACGCGGCCTGAGCGAAGAAGGCCGGCGGGAGATACGGAAAGTGGCGGCGTTTGTTAAGCGGTTCGGGCTGGGTGTTGATTGTCTTTGGCACAGTGGGAAAAAACGGGCTGCGCAAACAGTGGAGGTTTTGGGTGAAGCTATCAACGTAAAAGAAGGCACGGCTGGGCGTGATGGCCTTGGGCCGAATGATGATGTTACAGTTTTAACCGATGAACTGGCCTCAACTCAGAAGGATATTATGATTGTGGGGCATCTGCCTTTTTTGAGCAGGCTGGCATCGCTGCTTTTGGCCGGGTCCGAATGGGCGAATACGGTGGCGTTCAAGAATGCGGGCATCGTGTGCCTGGAGCGGTCGGAAGACAACCGCTGGCAAATTGACTGGATGGTGACGCCGGAGCTTCTTGTGTAATCCGGGTGCGAGCGAGGATAATTTGGAAACAGATCCTAATTATGACAGCATTGCCAATTGACATTGGGTCTTTTAGTGAACCCGTTCAGCAATTGTGGGAGCGAGTGAATCCCTGTACACTGTGTCCGCGGCAGTGCAAAGTTGAGCGGAGCAAGGGGGAGATTGGGTTTTGCGGCGTTGCGGATAAGCCGGTGGTCAGCTCGGTGGGGCCTCATCACGGCGAAGAAAGTGTGCTGGTCGGTCACGGCGGGTCGGGGACGATATTTTTTGCCGGGTGTAACTTGGGGTGTATATTCTGTCAGAACTTCGATATCAGTCATCATCGTAATGGGCAGCAGGTGACGATTGAGCAGTTGGCCGGCGCTATGCTTGATTTGCAAAAGTACGGCTGCAGCAATATCAATTTTGTTACCCCTACTCACGTGATTGCAGCGATTGCGGCAGGTATTGAATCGGCACGAAAGAGAGGGCTGAGGGTGCCGACAGTTTACAACACGGGCGGGTATGATTCGATTGAGACTCTGAAGCTGTTAGAGGGGCTGATAGATATTTACATGCCGGACATGAAGTATTCGGATTCGGCGGCAGCCAAGGAGCTTTCCGGAGCGGCGGACTACCCGCAGATAAACCGCGAGGCTGTGAAGGAGATGCACCGTCAGGTGGGCGACCTGAAGGTAGAAAAGGGATTAGCTGCACGCGGCCTCTTGATAAGGCACCTGGTTCTGCCGAACAACCTGGCGGGCAGCTTTCAGGTTATGGATTTTCTGGCGGAGCAAATCAGCGTAAATACGACCATCAACGTAATGGACCAGTACCGCCCCTGCTACAAGGCCTTCGAGCACAGCAAAATAAACCGGAGGCCTACGGTAGAAGAAATCGAATCTGTGCGCCGGTATGCAATCGAAAAGGGACTCAACATCCTTCCGTAACAAATTGCTCTTTCAATGTCTTTGCATTAGAAATGGCGTGGCCTTCGATGTCGTTGTTGAAATAGGCGAAGGCGGCGCGGATGCCTCTGAGATTTTCTTTTATCCAGTCGGCCCATTTTTTTAGTGTGGGTTTGGAATAGTTGCCTTCGTATTTGCCTGTTGGGCCGTGGAACCGGATGTAAATTATGTCGGCGGTGACGATGCGGGGGGATTGTTTGCCGGGCATGTCGTGGATACAAAAGGCGACGTTGGATTTTTTGAGCAGGCTGTAGGTATCTTCGGAGTACCAGCTCTCGTGCCGGAATTCAAAGACGGCAGTGCGCTTTTTTGGAAGTAGCTTGATGAAGGAAGCGAGCAGGTCGAGGTCTTTACGTAAGCTGGGCGGTAGCTGGTACAGGATTGGGCCGAGCTTTTCGGCTAATATGTCGACCGTATCAAAGAACCGGTCGAGTGCCTCGGATGCGTCTTTGAGTCTTTTAATGTGCGTGATATATCGATTGGCCTTTACGGTGTAGAGGAAATTATCGGGCGCCTGCTTGTGCCAGTTCTCGACGGACTTTTGTTTGGGTAGCTGGTAGAAAGTGTTGTTGACTTCGACTGTGTCGAAATGTTGGGCGTAGTGGAGAAACCATTTGCTCTTCGGCAGGCCTTCGGGGTAAAAACGCTGCCTCCAGTGGTCGTAATGCCAGCCTGATGTGCCGATTCGAATATCACAGTTGGCTTTGTTCATAATAGTCTCTCAGCGGTTTTGTTGGACAATTTTGAAGATTATTGTAAGTTAACATAAATGGCGTGTAAATGAACAGGACAATGTGGGTGAACTTAAAATCAGTGAGCATTGCGATGGAGTTTGGTCCGCAACAGTTCGGGAAATGGCTGATTTTGGCAGGGATTATTATCGTGCTGCTCGGGGGACTGACGATAGTATTGGGCCGAATTGGTCTGTTTAAGCTGCCCGGCGATTTGGAATTCAGCGGCAGGAACTGGCGCGTCTATTTTCCAATAGTGAGCTGCATAGTAATCTCAATCGTGCTAACGGTCCTCTTGTGGCTCATCAACCATTTTCGGCGGTGAAGTGTAAATCGTCTGTTACCCTGCGGCTGCTCCTGCCTTTTGACATTTCATTCACTATTTTGGTCGACGACCTCGTCAGTTGATGGTTCATCGGGCTCTTGATTTGAATCTTCAGGGGATTGCTTATCTATCAGTGCAATGTAGTTGTCCTGTTCGGTGATGGTGGCCTGGAGCTCCTTGACCCATTGCTCAAATTCACGGATATCCGCTTCCTTTTGTTTCAACTGATTGGTCAGGTTTTGGACCATCTCCTGAGCATCTCTGGTCTTGACAATCGCCGCATCTCGTTCTTTAGCAAGTTGATCAGAGCGAGCTTGCAACTTATCGTAAGCTTTCTTGACCACAGCCAGTTCTGACTTGGTCTTCTCCCAATCATCTGCAATATCGGCCAAGTCCTGTTCCAACTGGTCTCTGCGGCTTTGGGTTTTTTGCAGAACGGTCCTGGTCCTTTCCAATTCGGCTTTTGCCTCTGTGGCTTCTTCTCTTTCTTTGGCGCGGTGGTCACAACCCGCTATGGGCGGCAAAAAAAAGAGCAATACCAAAAACTTGAGAGTCAGTTTCCTTTTTGCCATCTTCTTGCTCCTTTGTCCTTTTCCTGAAACGATTATTCGCAAATCTCGCCATAACTATCCTTTCGGCACTCCGGTGTCTTAGTTGAGCCAAATAAAAATAACTTTTTTTTTCGAAAAGTCAAATTTTTATTGACTATTCGGTCAAGATTGACTAAATGGTCAAAATATGAGTGCTAAATCTTCAAAAACTGGCCAAAATCGGATGCAGAAAAGGGCTAAGAGAACTCGAAAGAGACTGAAAAAAGCCGCATTAGATGTTTTTAGCGAAAAGGCCATTGATGCCGCGACGGTCGAGGAAATCACAGAAAAAGCGGACGTGGGGAAGGGAACTCTTTACCAGCATTTTGAGGACAAGGAGGAGATTGTTATCACCCTGGTGGAAGAAGCTGTAGACCATTTAATTGAACATATTCGTTCGTGTGATCATACACCTGAAACACTGGAAGAGATGCTGGAGCATTTGTTGAATTCGCATTATGGATTTTCAGTTGATTGCAAAGAAGAATTTATTCTGCTCTTCCAGGGCAAGCTGCTGCTAAGACTTCAGTCTGAGACGCTTGACGAGCTGGAAGAGCCGTATCTGCGTTATCTGCAAGAGATCGAAAACCAGGTTTCGCCTTATCTATCGCCAAGAATAGACCCCATAAAGATTCGACGCTTGGCGTGTGCCGTAGCAGGGTTCGTTTTTGGATTTTTCTCATTTGCTATGATTGGTATGAACTCCGATGAAATTGAAAGGAGCATCAAGCCGCTCAGACAGGTTTTTGTAAAGAGCCTATGCATCTTTCTTGGGCGATAACGGCGGCTTGTCATTTTTTTTGAACTACTACTGCTCAGACGGATACAGGTGGGTAGAGAAGTATGGAGCACCTATGGAAGAGAAGGAAACAAATAATAGCGGATTATCATCCGCAGAGATAAGAAAATTCCAAGCCTTGTTGCTGGCAGAACGGATGAAAATACTGGGCGATGTATCTTATATGGAAAACGAGACTTTGCGGAAGTCGCATAGTGACTTATCAAGTATGCCGACTCACATGGCTGATTTGGGCACAGATAACTATGAGATGGAAAATACCCTGGGGCTCGTGGACAGCGAAATGAAACTGCTGGTGGAAATTGATGGTGCACTTCTACGCATCGAGAACGGCACTTATGGAATCTGCCAGGCCGATAATGAGCCAATCCCAAAGGAACGACTGAAAGCAATCCCGTGGGCTCGATACTGCATTGCTTGTGCCAGCCTGTTGGAGAAAGGCATCGCTGCCAGAGAAGATTCTTTCGATGAATCAAATGATGACTACGAGGCCAAGGAGGAGTAAGGTGATGATTCGAACCATACCACAGACGGTTGAAAGAGTTGCGAACAATGAAGAGATGCTGAGGAATGCAAGGAACCATTGTTTTTTTGTTGGGTTAAACGACAGCGGTGCAGAATTATGCAAAGCCAATATTGTCTATGGTATTGCCGGTATCCATTATGTTCAAAGTCAACTTGGCAGGACCCCGAATGCCAGTTTTATTTCCACGCCGGATATGACCATTACCAGAAACACGAGTCGCTGGAGAAGCGGATTCGGCTATGGAGGAAAGATAAGCTGGGGAGAAAATGATGACGAGTTTATAATTCTCGACGTAAAACCTAACGCATGTGGAATGTTGGTAGGAGGATTGGAGGAACTTCCCGATATTGAGAGTCTGATTAGAAAACTGCATGAGATGGAGTCAAGCAAAGTAAAGATAGACGGCGTTGAGGTAGTCTGGAACTTTTACAAGAGCAATCACTTTATAGATGTGTTTCAAGTAAACCCCATTGCAAAATTGGATCGAGATTTACCTCCCTATGCTTTCATAATACATGGGTCGGCAGATGAATTCAGGGGGGATAATGAATCAGGCTTTGGGATATATTATGATAAGAGTAAACAACTACGTGAAATGGCAGAACGCGTTGAAACGCCTTTCGGGGGATTTCATATACTTACAGGCAGCGGCGCCAAAAAGTATTTTGAGCGGTATAAATGTGCTGAGAATTTCTCAAAGAAGAAGCGAAAAGTTGCTGCAGAGTTATTGTTTGGAAAATTCGCAGAAGTTTCCAATGAGAGCCATCAGGGGCTTATAAATATTAATGAAATAGCGTTAGGTTGTCATTATTCAAAAAACCAGGCCACTCTTTTCCCTCTTGCTTTGAGAGCAGATTTGCCCGCGTACTTGGTCAGAGGCAATCCCAATCTAAGCGCTGAAAGCGTTGAGTTATTAGGCTTTGAGAAACGGGCAAGAAGTCTTGGCGTGTATGACAGGCTATTAAATGCCGACATTATCCCTCATGGCGGAGGATATGTTTTGCCGGAGATCCTAACGGTAAGTAAAGTAATCCAGGTTGATGGAAAGAGATACTTTGAAGTTGAGATGCAAAATGACAGTGGCAAAAAGATTATATCGGAGGTGCGGGAATTACCTTATGAATACAGGGGACGAAAAGTCGTGCTACGTGCTCTGGAAATCGGGTCGATAGAAATTGTTGCGAAGTTGATCCCACAATACGTTCTGAAGATATGATAAGGAGTGAATGATCGATAACTTGCAGAATCTATCGGCTTTTTAATCACAAATTTTCTTACTTTGACTTTATCTAATCGACAATGTGTTTTGTGTCGTTAGAATTCCGAGGAAGAGTGGGTTTGATAGTTATGCACCCGCTTATTAAGAATTTTTCTTAAGATGTAAGGAGACTCAAGATGGCAAAAAAGAAAGCTAAGAAGAAAGCGACTGAGAAGAAAGCGGCGAAGAAGAAAGGAAAGAAGAAATAGACATCTAACGATCTTAAACACCATAAAGCCATCGATGCTTGTGCATCGATGGCTTTTTTACCTTCACACAGCAAGGCGCACATCAATTTCGATTATACCTGCAATCATTTTGTAGCTCATCAACCATTTTTGGCGGTGAAGTGTGATGGGGCTGTTACCGGGGAGCGGCTCCGACATCGTTTACGTTCTCGACCTTTTTGTAGAATTCGGCTTCTTTGTCGGAGAGTTTTCCCTGTCGAATCATTGTGCGGATTTGCTCCAGGTCGACATCTCTGGGTTCGCCGCCGGAAGCAGCCGAGGCAGTGGGGTGTTGGAGACCGGCTGGAAGGACCTGCATAAACCTGCTTACTGAGACTGCCGATACGAGTACCGCCACTACAAGCACGGCCACAACCAAATATTGGGACAGCAGCTTCGCAGGTGCATAAACGGGGCGAGGCAAAGCTTGTTCTTTTGGAATTGCTTTTGCTTCATACCGGCACTTGTCACAATATATGCAGTCCGTTTGGTCTTTGCCGGTAAGGCCGAACTCACATCTGCCAAATTTTTTCTGGGGAAGGAAACGCTTTAGTATTGCAATGTTGTTGAACAAGGACAGGAAAGCCCCGACCGGGCACAAATATCGACACCAGAAGCGGGTATAAAAAATCGAGCCTACCAGAGCTATGGCAATTAGCCAGAACATTGCCGATTGAAAATCGTAAATCGAGAAGCGTAAATTGAAAACTGAGATGAGGGGGTCTGCGACAAGAGTGGTTCGATTCCTGGAAAAAAAGAAGACGATTAGTAAGACGAAAAGGACCACGTATTTGAGAAATCTTGCGTGGCGCATTCTGTCCCGCGGCACAGGCTGTCTGAACCTTCGGGGGACGATGTAGCCGAGCAGCTCCTGGGCGGCGCCGAAGGGGCAGATATAGCCGCAATAGATGTTTCCGAAGATTAGTACCAGCAGCGGCACACCCACGGCCAACAGAAAAACGCCTGATAAGGCTGTAGCAGGAGTGTGTAAAGACAATATGGTTGCTATTTGCTCGGTGGAATACTGGGCGTTCAGGATGATGCCGCCCGCGACGAGATTAAATACAAGTACCGCCAGTCTGCTCCAGAATCCGCCGAAGTAGATTACAATCAAAGTAAGCAGGAAAGCGGCAATCAGATATTTGGCGTGGCTATCGGGTACATAGCCGGCTCGCTGAGTCTTTTCCGCCAGTTGGGGTCCGAGAGGCCGGCCAAGAATTTGCGCTGCGAACCTATGACCCGAAGACCGCAGCGCCGAAAGAATCGCCTCGGAGCTTACGGTGGCGCCGGTCACGACGTGGACATCGACAAAGGGCCTGGGCTCAAAGAGCTGACGTCCTTTGACTTTTTCTTCTCGCCATTGACTGAGAAGGTCGAGGTACGCGGGGGTTTCGTTAGAGCGCACTATATGGAAGTCAATTAATTTGCCGGCAGTATCGACGTAAACACCGAGGTTGATTTTTCCACCAAAACCACGGACTTTAGGTGCCAGGTCTTGTGAGCTGAAGATATAGCCAGTTAGTTTATCGTTGGCGTCACAAACCCTAAAATAATTGATCTTTCGAGCACCCTCGGGAATGTCCGCTGACACCTGCTCAACGTCCGACTGACCAGCCAGTGCCTGAGCTGTATGCTGTGGCAGTGACGGTCTTAGCTTCGCACCGGCGGCGGCAAGCAGGTTCGAGCAAAGTACGACCGCGAGGCCGACGGCAAATAGGCTGTAGCCAAGCGGGCGCAGACCAAAACCGGCTGTGGTCAAGGTGAGCATCTTTTTGGATTTGTATATTCTAAGTACGGCAGGAGGAACGTTGGCGACAATGAGCAGGACAAATACGAACAGGGTTAGTTTTGTCCCGAGTACGGGGACAAGTGCAAGGCTGGTGAGCACGCCACCTATTGACGCACCGAGGTGGTCGGCGGTTTCGAGCTTGCTGCCGGCGTGGCCGGTTTCGAAGGCCGAATCAGCAAGCTGGCGGGCGGCAAGCGGAAAATAGCAGCCGGTGCAAAGGCCGCAAAGAACAAACGCGGCAGCAAAAGCAACATGCGTCCATTCTTCGAGCGGCCAAAAGGCGATGGTGACAAGGATCAAAGCGTGTACAAATACTACAACAAATAACAGAATTTCGGTGCGAGTTTTGCTATTGGGTGTGAGCACACGACTGATTAGGAGTGCACCGACGGTCAAGCCCACCATAAACACGGACGAAATAAGCCCGATGTGCAGATAGAGGGAGCCGAAGCGGGTTTGATATAAGTACATCAGGACAATTACCACCCCGATTCCTATCCAGCCGGCTGAGAAAACCAGAAATGTACTATCGAAGCTGGATGGATTGTCTTGCTGAGGGGCTTTGAGGACGTAAATAGCCCGCAAAGCTGCAACAACCAAAATGGGGACAATGAAAGCAAGCACCCCGGCCAGGGCGAGGAGTTTGACGAGTTTTGTGATTGGTGCACCGGACTGCTTGGCGGCAAGTAATAAACTGTATAGATGCGTCAGAGGTCTGGAATCACGATTAATCAATAGGCTTTCGGGCAAATCAGCGGTGGAATAGCTTTTGAGTGCGGCATCGGCACGGTCCGGCAGATAAACGGAAATCAAAGCGTCCGCAGGAAAAACGTCGGCTGCGCCCTCTATCTGTGCAAAGCGGTCTCGCAAAGTGCCGGGATTGCCGGTAACGTCTTGGGAATCAGATGCGATGAACCAGGTGTCCTCGCCTGGGGTCAGAACGAGCTGTGAGAAGACGCTCTCTAATGTGAGTTTCGTGGAGGCGCCGAGATTGATTAGCTCGGTGCCCATAATGTTTTCGCCGCCTGCGACGCGGACGGCCAGGACGCCGCCGGCCCCTAATGACTGTTTTACCCGGCGATAGAACTCCTGCGTGAAATAGCGGTTCAAGACCGAACTGGTTGCATCCGGTAAATTGAGGACCACCAGATCGTAATATTGTTCCTTTTCAGTCAGCAGCGAGCGAACGTCACCGGCAAGTTTGTGAAATCGCCGGTCGTTGATTTTGAGCCTCGCGGGTATGAATCTATCGACCTCTTGGACGTATTCGCTGTCGCAATGTGTCCAGGTTACATCCTCAATCTGCGGTAAGCGCAGGAACTGGCGGCAGAGACCTAATCCTGAGCCAATGACTAAAACCCTCGCGGCTTTGGGATTCTGGCAGAGACCAATAGCTGCTATCCGCCCAGCGCTACTCTCATCCGGCAACACCTCGCAAGTGCTGCCTTCACGAACGGCTATCCACTGGCCCTGGTAAACTCCGTAAAGGTACTGGGCCTGAGCTGTTTGGAACGAGCCCTGGAGCGCGTTCTTCGGCAGCAGTTTGGTCCATTTTATGACTTGTATATAATGCGTCAAATGCTTATCGGCTCCGAGAGCGAAGCAAAAGACCACAGCGAGTGAGAGCAGCAGCGAAGGAAGTGCGCTGAGTTTGGGTCGTGGATGCGGCGTCGATTCGGCAAGCCGGGCAAGAAATGCCGAGAACGAGACAACAAAAGCAAGTACAAAGAATACCCTGGCCAGAGTTACACCAAGTCCGAGAAGGACAGTCACTGCCAGCCCACCGACAAAACTTCCCGCTGCTTCGAGAATGTACACCCGCGAGACGGCAAGATGCTTGTCCCGGCGAACCCACCGGCAGGCAAGAGGAAAAAACATTCCCGTGATGATACTGACGGGGGCATTGAGTAATATCGATAAAAGCAGAATAGTCTTTATGGGCAGCAGTGCGTAGGATTCGACGCCGGCCAGCTCGCGTGCCTGGACAATCAATATCAACTGAAGAACAAAGGCGGGCAAATAACCGAGGAACAAAAACTCGATGTTTTTGAGTAGTTTTTCAGCAAAGCTTTTTGCTCGGTAGATGAGTAGTGCCCCCAGGCCGACCCACAGAAACCACGAGCCGAAGAAGATTCCGACGCTTATATCGTTGCCTTCAAAGGTGGTTATGAACTGGCGAAAGAGCAAAGTCTGGGCGGCGATGGTGAACAAGCCGTAGCTAAATATCATCAAGCCGCTCGCCCCGTTAGAAATTCTAAAGTGGGCGGTATCACCCGAACAGCCAGGATTTCTAATGGGGCGAGTGAATTTCATTTTTCGTTCTCACCAAAAACAACGGCCTGAAAGACCAGAAAGCTCGCACCTTCCTTCCAGGCGTCCTCGGGCAATTTTGCCTTTAGGGACAGACGAGTGAGCGTCTGATTCAGGTCCCAGCCCTGCTCAGGCGCGACCTGAGGCAGATACACAGCCGATTTGCCATTCTTTCTTAACACCATTCCGTCTGTGCCGATTCTGATTTGGTTGTATGATTCGACAGGCTCAGGTGGCGTCAGAGCAGATATCTCGATTGTGATATCGTTGCATTCGGCCTTTGTTACCGGGGGAAAACGCCTATCATTAACGGCCGCGTTAATGGCATTGACAATGACCGACTTGTACAGGGGCCGCTGCGGGAAGATATCACCTATACAGCCTCTTAGCTGAGAATTCTTTTTTAGAGTCACGAAGGCTGCACGTGGAGCTTTCATTACCTCAGTGATGGTGACGCCGAGGTCGGCAGCCTGCGGGACCTGTCGCTTTTCGAGAGCATAATCTATTGACTTGCGGGCCAAAATCAAAAGCTGTTCTTTATCCTGGTCGGTCAACTTTGCGTTGCTTTGCTTGGGTTCGATTTCCCGCCGGTCCGGCCATGTCCCGGAAAAAGCGACGGAAAGATAGCTTACCGAGTTGGAAAAATCCCCGGTAATTTCGCCGGAAGCAGCATACTTCACCAGATTGGCGCCGGTCCCCTTGTCCAACATCGTAAGCAGCACGGCTATGGGTATGGAACCACAAATCGTAGCTCCCGTTGTGCGTTTATATTCCAGGAAACCTTTGCTGTCCAATTTTTCTATATACTCATACGCCCCCATATCAAGCTCTTTTATCCGCTCAGGGATGTTTTCCGTAAACGGCACATAGCGATGCGCCCGGCCATAATGCACGAAATCCGAGCTTGCAACAACAAGAGTATCGGCGTCAACCAAACCTTTCAAAACGATAGCTGCTTTTCTGATGGTTTCCAATGAGCACTGGCCCGCGGCGATGGGGACAAGTTTGAAATCCTTCTGACGGTACTGCAGCAGGGGCAGCTCCATCTCAATGCTGTTTTCAGGCTGAAGGGCATGGGGCAGGTCCTGAAACATCGGAAACTTTAGAAGCTTGTCAATAAATTCGGTATCCAGCGGTATCTGTCCCAAAGGCGTTTCGTAGTGGGTGGCCCTGGGAACACTGAGCATCTCCTCCATACGGGTGCGATGGCTTGGACCAATAACAACGATTCGTTTGTATTGTTTCTGAGTTGTTTTGAGTCCGAAGGCCGCAGTCTGGCCGGACCAGTCGTATCCTGCATGTGGAAGAATCAGGGCAATAACGTTGTCTATTGTTTTAGTGTCGGCTTTTTGGAAGAAACCGTCGAACTGCTTAGTAAGTACCTCGGGGTCGGCGGAGTACCACGTGCCGGCAAGCAGCGAGCGAAGAACGTTTTTGGTTGTCTTTGGGGGCGTGGGTTTTTTGGCCCCACCGGTTTGCGGAGCTGCGGCAGAGAGTCTCGGTGCTCGCCCTTTGTAAAAAAGTACCGCGGCAATACCGAGCAATGCAATCACCAGGCCAAGCAGAAATTTTCTTCCGGATGTTCTCTTTAATTGACTGTCCATATCAACCACTCCATTTGCTCTGTTTAGATATATCTTCCAAAGCCCTTAAAGAGCCGGGATATTTGTTAAGTTTAACAGCCCGCACGAATTTACGCGGTGCGGCTTTTCTCGCCAGCAAGCAAGTGCCGGCAATAATCGCTGAGGCTGCTCTTACTAATTTCTGGATAAAGTTTCGACGTGTCATTTCCAAACTCCATATATTTGCCTGCCGCAGTCACGGCAGCGGCCTTCTTTGAGCAGATTCTGCCGGATAGTATAGCCGCTGCGTTCGATAAGCAGAGCGTTACAGGCCGGGCAATAAGTGTTCTGGCCCGCCTTACTGCTTATGTTTCCGATATAAACGTAATTGAGCCCTTCGCTGATGGCAATTTCACGAGCCATATCCAGCGTTTCGGCTGAAGTGGGCGGCAGATGCCGCATCTTATATCTGGGGAAGAATCGCGAAAAGTGCATCGGGGTATCACCGCCGAGGTTGGCCCTGACCCAGCGAACAAGCTGACGTATTTGTTCAGGCTTGTCGTTCAGTGTTGGGATAATCAGGTTGGTGACTTCAACGAGCACGCCGGAGGCCTTGGCCAGGACAAGAGCGGTTTGTACGGGCTTTAATGTCCCTGAGCAGACCCGCCGGTAAAAATCATCGGACATTCCTTTTAAGTCGATGTTCACGGCATCCACGTATTTGAGCAATCGTTTCCAGGGCTCGGCGTTGATGTAACCGGCCGTCACCAATACATTGCGTATTCCCTTATCTTTGGCGAGTTTTGCGGTATCATAAGTATATTCATAGTAAATAATGGGGTCGGTATAGGTATAGGCCAGCGAAGGACAACGGGACTTTCGGGTCAGTTCCACGAGCTTTTCAGGTGGCCAAAATGCTGCCTGGCTGTCTTCGGGATTGGCCTGCGAAATCTCCCAGTTCTGGCAGTTCCTGCAATGAAGGTTGCAACCAACCGTCGCGATCGAAAGAATTCCAGTGGCCGGCAGGAAATGAAAAAGCGGCTTTTTTTCAATGGGGTCAATATGGATTGAGCAGGGGAACCCGTACACCACAGTTCGCAGGACACCGTCGATATTGATTCTGACCCGGCACTCGCCGCTTTGGCCCGGCTCAATCAGGCACATTTTAGGACATAACTCGCACTGAACCTTCAATTCAAGCCTCACGTCAAGTATGTACCGCCGATTTCCATTTTCCCATCTTAAATCAGCAAGAGGGCGCTTTCGTAATTATAACAAATCCTCTTACTAATAATAGATTCTCCGTGCAATTTCCCAGAAGCCTTATAGTTACTGGAAAAACACGGCATCGTTGCGTATAATGCGGCACAGAACAACGAAGTGAAAATAGATACCTTTATAAATCGAGAAAAAAACCGGATGGACTTGTCTATCGTAATACCGGTATTTGACGAAAGTAAGAAGATTGCCGCAGACATTGAAGCGGCATCGGCGTTTTTGGAAAGCAATCATATAGCGGGAGAGATTATCGTCGTCGATGACGGCAGCGAAGACGGGACAAGCAAGGCCGCAAAAAATGCCGGTGCTTCCCTGCCTACGGGAATATCACTTAAGGTCATCCGCTTGCAGCAGCACCGCGGAAAAGGCTGCGCCGTTCGGACAGGTATCAAAGAGACGAGCGGTGAATATGTGATGTTCGCCGACAGCGGCTGTTGTGTTCCGTACGCTAATGTTTTGCAGGGGCTGGAGATGCTCAAAAGCGGAACCTGCGATATAGCCCACGGGTCGAGAAAACTTCGTGAGAGCAAGATTCAGAAGCCGCAGAGCTGGCACCGCCGGATTTGTGCTAAGATTTTTCACTGGCTTGTGATTTACGGTATGAAAATACCGGCAGAATTGAGCGATACGCAATGCGGCTTCAAAATATACAAAGGCGACATCGCCCGCAAGCTGTACAGCCGGTGCATTACCGACGGCTTTATGTTTGACGTCGAAATCATCCTCCGGGCCCGAAACCAAGGCTGCCGAATCACCGAATTCGCCATCGACTGGACCTGCGACCGCGACAGCCGCCTCTCCCCCGCCCGGAGTTTCTGGACCGTCCTTCGAGAGCTCCTGACCATACGAAAAGCCATCCCGTAGAACCGGCTTAAGAAAAACTGCGACGCCCCGCGTCGCTCCCACCTCGCCTGCCCCCCCGATCTTACGTGCCTATAAGGTACCCCCCAGCTCCGCTGGGGGTCAAAGACTTCGCCGCATGCCGTTCAACAACACAATAATCATTCATCAATAATCAATTACAAGGCCCAGCCAGGTAATACTTGTAAGCCCGCCCTTTTCCATAAAACCACCTACTAACGAACCGTCTTACTCCTTCGAGTCCTCAATGCATCTCCTGAACTCCACATACTCATCTTCGGTCATGTATCCCTCTAAACCACCACTGAGCCGGATTTCAATAAAAACTATTTTGCTAAAAGCGTGGTTTACATAAATCCTCGTTACTCAACTTTGATTTGGTCGAGCCAGGCGCAGTCGCTGTCGGCAGAGACAGAGAAATCTTTTGTATACGACCATTTAAATGTATGCGGCCCGGGTGTAACAGCGAATGATTCCTGCGCCCAGCCAATATCACCAGACCATTTGTTCTGCTCTACACCATCAATGTAAAAGCGAAGATAATCGTAATTTGATTCACTGGATACTTTCTTGAAGAAAGAGATGTACTCTCCATCAACATCAACATCAACCTGCAGTGTACTTTGCTCGTTATGTGTTATGACTCCTGATTTGGCTGCATAGGTCCCTTCGTAAACTGTATCCGAAACAATGTTCCAATAGGCAGCTCCTGAATGCTGCCAGTCGTAAAGAGAAAAATCTCCTGTCTCGAAGTTTTCTTCAAAACTAAAAGAACAGCCATAAAGCCAGTCCGAGCAAAACTGCTGCAAATCAGAAAAGTTGATTTGGTCGTCCTCCGGCAAATAGATGTCGCAGAAGGGGTTCCAATGCGGTTGGCCTGCCTGGGAATTCCACGCCGATGCAAAAATGGAAAAATCAAGAAAATCCACTTTCCCATCCCTGTCGAGGTCCGCCGACTTTTCGATTCCCCATATTTCCCAGGTGACGTCCCAGGTATAATACGTCCAGCCGGGCGTAGAATGGTCGATTACGATATTATCTAATTTCAATCCTATATCCGTGATGATACAGCCGTAGAAATCGGGATAGCCCTCCGCAATTCCGGGAGATTTGACAATTGTATCACTTTCGACATTACCCTTGAGACTGAACTCTGCTAATACACGCAAACTCTCATCCACTCCGTTAGTCAGATAATTAACGGCTTCAGGCACATCCGTCGCTTTCAGTTGCAGGTAAGAACCCTCGTCCCATTCGGTGACGCCATAAAAGGACGGTCCAAACAGGTCCCAATACCCTCCGAGTCTCATCTCAAATCCCATGCTGTAGTGGTCTTCCGCACCTGTACCACACGTAGAGCTATGGTTGATCCAGCCGAGAACCACTGCATCAGTGCGGTCTTGCGCTTCAATTCTCACCTGCAAATGATTCGAGCCGGGAAAAGCTCGCTTTGTCAAATTCGTCCAGCAGTAGTCCGGTGAGCTCCCGATGATTGGACCACCGCACAGTGGGAAATATCCGTCCCCCGCCTGCATAACAGAATATATAAAGGTGTTTGGAACTCTGATATACGGCACTTCAAACGTGATACTTTGTACCCCGCCTGTCATCTCAACGTTTGTTTTGGGCGGACTCTGCCAAAAAAGCTTGCCCGGATAACTGCCCGGAGCGGTAGGCAGGTAAAACCGCAGAATGTAGTCATTCATCTTGCCTATATGGGAGCTGCCGACCCCCACATTCATGGTAAAACTTGTAACGAAGCGCTTGTTGCCGCTCAATGTAACAGTATTTCCTATCTCGCGTATCATTATCGAGCTTGTTTGCGATGTTGAAAGACTGTCATATACGACTTCCGCAGATGCAGGAGCTTGGAAGACAAAAGCTGCCAATACAAACACATTGAGCAAATGGATTTTGCTGAATTTCATGGCTTTATTCCTCCCTAAAAGAAATTAGAATTCAGTTTGTTCAACGTTACTTTTAAGCCGAATCTTTTTGCTGTAAAAATGTATAAAAACAATCCATGGTCACAAATTTACTTGCCGCTGCTTTTGCGATACCCTATCTCACATGTCTTTTATTATATCAATTACTGCAGAAATAACAAGGAATAATTTGCCGCTTGCGTTAAGCGCATGACCTGCCACCTGGCCGGCATCGTTAATGCTAAAGCCGGCACTATCGTTCCCACCAAGCGGTTTCAAGAGACCGTTCGTTCCTCGCGGCTCCTGAGCCGAAACGTTGAATAGCGAATTGAGAATGCGCCAGCGGAGTTTTTTGAGAGCACTTGGCCTGAGCGCGGCCGCGGCCCCGATCTTCTGCAGCCGATAGGTCTTCCCGGATTGACTGGCGTTGGCTTCGGCTACGTCGCAGGGGACAGGTCGAATGCGGATTGCGGAATGACGAATGCGGAATAGACAGGTGTATATCGCCAGGACTGAAAACAATTCCGCATTCCGCATCGATGAGCCGGAAAACGGCGACAGCCACCTATTTCTTTAAGCTCTGTATCTTCTCGTTGCATATCCTTTCTGTTACTTCGTGCAGTTTTTGGCCGTATTCGGCAGATGTGCTAAACTTCTTTTCATATGATAATACCCAATAACTGTTTGCTACAGTTAATTGCGAAGCAACTCTCAAGAATCTACAACTGCAATTCCCATCAAAACAAAATCCTGTCTGTTTCTCAACAATCAAATTCCCACGTCGGCAACCCAGTTACCGACCCTACCTCACTACGAACAACCAACCACGAACAACCAACCAAGAATCCCAGGTGTGGCCCGCATGTTGACCGCAGGCAGTTTACAGCCCCGCAAGCCGATTTTCAAGAGTAAAAGCCCTCCATTTTTTACCTTTTGCCTTGTATTTTTGCCTTTTGCATTTTGCTCCGTATCTTTGCGTTTTACATTCTGATTTTCAATTTTTGATTTTACCCTGTACTCCTTCTTTACCCGCCGCTTGCCCGCCGTTCGTTTGGCGGGTCCTTCTAACAGGGCCGAGCTTCTGGTAGGCCCGACCTCCAAAAACCGAATTGTTAGAGATAGTACATAAGCATATATGCATATACTTATATACTCTGTGCTCCCTCCTTACCCCGTAATTAGTGTCAGTCCGTGTCTTCGTGGTAGCTCGTTTTGAATTTTGGTCACGCCTGTCAGAAGCGTGCGTATCCGCATTCGAATTTGCCTGCCCGCCGTAGCTTTATGCGAAGGAGGGTTTCGGATTTCCTGCTTCGGATTTAGAATTTGTGTGGATACACCATTTTTTACTTTACATCTAACATTCCTTAGTGTATAATATATATCAAACTAATAGCCTAAAAATAATGGATGCTCGATGGTAAATAGCTTATGGCTCATAATTGATAGAAAATCGCAGATAAGGAGGACTTATAATGTCTACCGAAGCTCAAATCCTTGCAAACCGTCGTAACGCCCAAGAAAATCACCCAGCCCCGCTGGTCCCCAAGCCAACGGCCCCCTCTCAGACAACCCCGTCAAACCCGGCAACGAACCCCACGGGCAAACAACTTGCCCATCCTGCCAAAATAAATATGAGCTACGCAATACGACATACGATATACGACCTACGAACTATTATGCAAAACAAAGCCAATCTCCGCATCGCCAGAATGAACGCAAACTTCCTTCCCACAAAGGGTTATGAAAACCAAATCCCCTTCAGCCTTCACGAAAACAAACCCAATCAAACCCAATTTCAACCACAGAATCGAGCATTCCTAACAGCAAAATTCATTTTTCCCACCAAAACCACCAATTCAATAAGCCCCACTTATGCTGTCATTCCATTCGCCGAATCGCAGGATATTGTCTTTTTGCGTTTCTTTGCCCGGCTTTTCCAATACGACCATAGCCTGCGTATCGGGATGGCGCAGGCAGTATTGCTTGAGCTCATTCGGGCTCATAACCATAAAAGCGGTCGAGAGGGCGTCGGCGGTCGCGGCGTCAGCCGCACAGGCCCAGGCGGCGAACTTGTTGTTGACCGGCTGAGCCAAACGTGGGTCGATGATATGGCAGCCCTGCTGCAAACCTGAGCCGCTCAGAGCGCGGCTATGTAAAGAAAGGCGAGCCAAAGTCTCGTCGCGATTAGTGGGATTGCTCAACGTGAGGGGCCAGCCTTTTGTTCCGGCCGGCGCACCGAGTGCCAGGACCGAGCTGAAACCCCCGTGAATCAAAGCGGTATCAATACTCCAGTCGCGCAGGAGCTTAGCCATCCGGTCAAGGGCGCAGCCCTTGCCGATGGCGCCGAGGTCAATTTGCACGCCGTCGGTGGACAACTGCACTGTATGCTCAGCTTCGTCCAGTTCTAAGAGGTGCATGCCGGTGTGCTGACGGGCAAGTGTCAGTTCCTCTTTAGAAGGCGTGCGCATCGTTTTATCGTCGTTGAGCCAGCAGTCCAGCAGAGAGCCGATGGTAATATCAAAAGAGCCTTTGGTTTCATCACAAATTTTGGCAGAAAGCCACAGGCATTCAAAAGTATCGAGGCTAATAGACAGAGGCTGATTGGCGGCGAGGTTGTTGATGCGGGAGATGTCACTGTTCTCGATTAATCGGCTAAGCTCGGCTTCGAGCCGGTCAAGCTCATCGAAAGCGGCGCGAGCGGCCTGCCGGGCGTAGTGAGCATCATCATGCAGGATGATGACCTCAAAAGTAGTCGCCATAGCCTCGTGAGAAAAACGCTGGGTTCCGGAAATTGAATCCCAACTGCTCTTGACAAAGGAAATCTCTGGTTGGGGCTGAGTCATTTTTCACCTGTTGGGCTGTGACAGTATCAACTCTACCTGATGCTGCTGGTAGCTGTCCCAGAGGTCCTTGGTTACGTAAGCTCGCAATTCAACCTGGGGACGCAACTCCTTGTACAAGTTGAAAAGGGGCACATAAGGACTCTTTAGTTTGTCCAACTTGTTTTTAAGAACCGTCTCCACGCTGGGCGAGGCGATAATAAGGGGCGCAGCCGGCGTATTCTCACCAACCTTGTTCCACCAACCAACATTAGGAAAAGAACGCAAATACCAGGGAAGAGGCCAATAGTCATCCTCTGGGCAGATGACCTGAATGTGCATATTAAGCCCGCTCGGGTGCACGTGGGCCATTTCCTCCACTCGCTGCGCTATGGTAACCACATCCGCAACCGGATGGGCGTAGACGTAAGGATTGCGGGTGTCGGCATAGAACTTGTAACCGGCTAAATAGGCCTGCCAGGCGAGGTGGCATCCACCGCCAAGTAACAGCAAAATAACAATCAAGCGAGGCAAGACATTCGGCACCAGTTTTACGAGTGCCACGACCCCGACAGCGGCCAGCAGAATCATGCCATGCAGGAGACCCAGCAAACACCAGGGAGTTTTATAAGGGATTACAGAATATAGCACTGTCATAATCAGCGTGTAAAAGGCAATGAATGTTAGCAGATGAGAATTGACGGCAGAGATGGTTTTTCTTTTCATCGCAACTATGAAACCTACAACCGCTAAAAGGACAATAACAGCTTCGCTCCAGACGGGGCCATCGGCGTATTTTGAATAGACGAGCATTTTAAGGTAATAATACAAGGGATGGAGGTGCAGATTATTTTGAGAAGCGCGATTCAGATAGGTGCTGTATGTGCGGACCGAATCCAGTATGCCAGCGGGGTTTGTTAGAAACGATGAATAGAATGAAGCGGAAATTATCACAGCAGCTACCACAGCTATAACGACGTGTGAAGGCTTGACTATCTTTCCAATATTCAAGGGAGAACCGCTCCTGGAGCGTCCCATCATCCACGTGAGCAAGAGGGCCAGCAGGATTGAAGCAAAGGCAATGATAAATGTTTCCTTGGTCGCATGCATCAGCCCCAGGCACACGCCGGTTAATAGAGCCCATATTATGTTCTTGCTGCGAGTATAGCGGTAACCAAAAGCAATCGCCCCAAAGGTAAAACAGACCAGGAGCATTTCCTGAATATAATAGCGGCTGTAAAAAACAAAGGCCGGTGAGATAGCGGTAAGAGCCGCTGCTATAATTACAGCCGGCCGGCCCAGACCGTCGAGCAGCAGCAAGGGCATCAATACCAGACACACCCCGAAAAAGACGGGGACAATGCGAAGAGTAAATTCGGTAAGGTCTTTGAATTTGTCAGTGCCACTGAGCCAGGCTGGTATGAGAGTGAAGTAGTTGAGTGTTGGGCCATGGTATTCATCAGGGTTATAGCGATAATGACCTTTTTCCAGAAGCGAGCCAAACTTGACGGCGTGCACCGCCTCGTCACCGTGCATAGGACGCCGGTCAAGACGCGGCAGGCGCAGGGTGAGGGCAAGAATGGTGACGGCCAGAATGAGGACAGAACATTTTTTCGGCCAATTCATTTTGCCGGTTTGCCGTAGACTTCGACTTCGATATAGTGATTCAATTCGTCGGAACTGTTGCCCTGGCTGTAAAGGCGGACATAGCGAGCACGGCTGCCCCTGGCGTCGACGAGTTTGCCTTCGCTGGTTTCGACATAGTGCATATCATTACCTATACCCAAACCGGAGGAGTTGTCAATGTCGCTGTTGAACAGGGTCTTGACATCCGTAATAAAATCAGGGTCACTGGTAACCTGGACCACAACATCGAAATAGACCCGCGCTTCCTTGTGATAGTGCCAGAACAAAATGGCATAAATTTCATACTCGGCCTCAAGGTCGATAGTGACGCTTTGTTTGAAAGGGCCCAATTCAACATAGCTGCCGTCAGTGGCTTCTCTGTCTCCGTCAGTGGTATAATTGATCTCACCGATTATGGGTTCCGGGTCGGTGCTGGTTACAGGTTTTCCGAGAGCGACGTTTTTTGTTCCAGCGGGCGCATAGAACGGGTCGCGCGGTCTGCCCAGCGGTGCTTCGAGATTGGGCACGCGGATATTCTGGGGCGTCCCCTCAAAATGTGGTTTCGGTAGCTTGATATCGAGCGGCACCAGGCCGGAGTTAGCCGCCTCCGTTTGGCCGGCATTGGGCTCATTATTGTCAGAAGTCTGTCGTTCTGCATTATCGGGTGGTTTTTCCTCAGAAGATTCCTTGCAGGCGGGCACAAGCAGGGCAAGTGCCAGCAGGATTGCTACATAACTTGTCAGTTTTGATGCGTTAGTGTTGTTAAGCATCTGGCTTTGGACTCCTTAGTACAAATAGTACGAACATCAGCGTAATACACAGTTTACCACATTCTACAGAAAACAGCGGCCTGCGTCCACTATTTTATTGCGGTATCAGGGAATACAGGCTCTTATTGGCGGCGGTAATTTTTTCTGCGTCCATCTTGACCATCGCCCGGTCATAGGTCATCAGGCCGTTTACCTCAATCTCCACGTCTGTGGTCTGGGTGTACACGGCGGCGGAGAGCCCGCCCTCGATAAGCGGCCGCAACTTCGTCAGTAAGTCCAGGTACGCCTTGGTCAGCTCCTCGCTTGTCTCATACTTACGGTAGCCCCAATTCTCCTCATCCTGCCAGGTGTGCCCTTTGATGGGCAGACCGAGCCCGCCAAACTCACCGAGGACGGCGGCACGTTTGGGTTCGTTTTCCGGCGCTCTGGGGCCCGGATACTTGTGAACGTCGTGGACATCGCCAACTTTACGGTCGGCCCAGCCGGAGGCGTTATTGACCAGGCGAGTCGGATCCCATTTCTTAATCAAATCCACGAGCCGCGCCGTGTCGTACTGGCCCCAGCCCTCGTTGAAGGGAACCCACATCACGATGCACGAGTGATTGCGATGCACATCGACTAACTGCTTCAGCTCCTTCTCGAACTGTTTCGCGGATTCTTCGGTTCTTTTTATGTCAGGGTCTTTTCTGCCAACGTGCTTGTCACCGTTCGGCATATCCTGCCATACGAGCAGGCCGAGTTTGTCACACCAGTAGTAGAAGCGGTCCGGCTCAATCTTGACGTGTTTGCGCATCATATTGCAGCCGAGTTTCTTGAGGGCCTCGATGTCGTAGCGCAGGGCCTGGTCGGTCGGTGCCGTGTAGATTCCATCGGGCCAGAAGCCCTGGTCCAGAGGTCCGTACTGAAAGAGCACTTTATTGTTAAGTAAGATTCGCGTGATTCCCGCCTTGTCTTTGCCCAGCGAAATCTTGCGCATGCCAAAGTAGCTTTTAACAGCGTCGACTCTTTTGCCTTTGTCGTCCCTGAGCACTACCCTGAGGTCATAAAGGAAAGGTGAATCAGGTGACCACAGCTTGGGGTCCTTGATGGGGACGGTGATTTCCCTGCCGGCTTCGCCGTCTGCCCTGACCCCTTTTAGTCCGGCAGCTTTTGCCCTTGGGATTACTCTGACTTGATATCCGGCCGGCGCCCCCGAACAGAGTGCAGTAACGCGCACCTGCTCATTATCGATATCGGGAACAATGGTGAGCGACTTGATGTAAGCCTTGCCCACGGGCTCGAGCCAGACGGTCTGCCAAATACCGGTCGTGGGGGTATACCAAATCCTGTGTGGTCTGGCGACCTGTTTGCCGCGGGGCTGCTGGCCCTTATCTGTCGGGTCCCAAACGGAGAGGACGATTTGCTGGCTGCCTGTGGGTTTGAGCGCATCGGTGATGTCGAATGTGAAGGGGTCATACCCGCCGCGGTGGGTGCCGACCTGCTTGCCATTGATGCGGACTGTGGTATCCCAATCGACTGCGCCGAAGTGCAGCAGGATGCGCTGCCCGGTCCATTTGTCGGGAATTTCAAATGTGCGTCGATACCACAGGCGGTTTTCTTCACCGACCTGCTTCATCACACCGGAGAGAGCGGACTCAACGGGGAATGGCACGAGGATTTGGCCGTCGAATTTCTTCGGCTGCGGCTGGTCCTTCGGCTGAATAGCGTATTCCCAGAGGCCGTTAAGATTCGCCCACTTTCTACGAGCCATCTGCGGGCGGGGATACTCGGGGTGGACCTTGTCCGGCGAGACATCCTTTGCCCACCGCGTCATTAACGGTCCTTCCGCCGGCTTCCACGTTGCCATTAGTGACGGGCAAAGCATCAGCACCATGCAAGTCAGGACACAACACCACATCTTGTCTTTAGCTACCATTTTAGTTACCCCTTTCCAATTCTTGTTTCAAGATTTCTTCCCATCTATTATAAGCATCATTATACGTCGGCGTCAATCTCTCATTGGGCTCGATGGTCTTAACAGGCTCCAAGCCAACAAAGGCATCTTCCAGGCTCTCGTAAATACCTGCACCGATGCCCGCTCCCCTCGCAGCGCCCTGAGAGCCATCGGTGTTGTATAATTCCACGGTGGTTCCTGTCACAGTCGCAAAGGCTTCTGAAAACAAGGGACTCAAGAACATATTGGCATCTCCTGCCCTGGCCGTAGTCAATTCAATTCCCATATTGTTCATTATTCCAAGGCCGAAGTTCAGCGCAAAAACGATTCCTTCCTGAGCGGCTCTGAGAAAGTGGGCCTTCTTGTGTATATTAAAATTCCATCCGTGAACAGATGCTCCTATATTTCTATTTTCCAATGTCCTTTCGGCGCCGTTGCCGTAAGGAAATATGACCAGGCCGTCAGAGCCGACGGGAGCTTTTGAGGCAAGCTCATTCATCTGCTCATAAGTCAATGTCCCCTGCGGGCTGTCCGTAAAATGGTGTTTCAGCCAACTGTTTAAGATTCCTGTTCCGTTAAGGCACAGCAGCACACCATAGCTGGGATTACTGGGTGAATGGTTGACGTGAACAAATATGTTTACCCTCGATTGTTGGTCATAGTTTTTTTTGTCGCTTATTCCGTAAACTACGCCCGAAGTGCCGGCGGTGACGGCGATTTGACCCGGATGTAATACGCCAAGAGACAAGGCATTATTAGGCTGGTCGCCGGCGCGGTAAGCGACTTTTGTTCCCGCCTTGAGTCCAAGCTGCTCGGCGGCGGCGGCAGTCAGCGCGCCCTGGATGGAAAACGTGGGAACCGCCTCCGGAATCAGGTCGGCAGAGATGCCCAAGCTATCAAGGACAAAGTCGGCCATTCGGTCGTTCTCAAAATCCCACATAATCCCTTCGGAGAGGCCCGAGGGGGTTGTTGCTATCCGGCCGGTCATTTTCATTGCGATATAATCGCCGGGCAGCATAATCTTATGAATCTTAGAATAGATATCCGGCTCATTTTCCATCACCCATTTCAATTTTGAGGCGGTAAAATTGCCGGGCAGGTTGAGCAGGCTCGTTAGGCATTTATCGCTGCCGATATCTTCGGCGGCGCGCTCGCCGATTTGCACGGCTCTGCTGTCACACCAGATTATCGCAGGTCTTAAAACCTGGTTATTCTTGTCCACGACAACCAGTCCGTGCATCTGGTAAGAGATGCCGATTGCCTGAATATCAGAAGGTTGAAAATCGGCTTTGGCGTGAATCTGCCGGGTGGCGGATTTGACGTGGTCCCACCAGACATGAGGATGCTGCTCGGCCCAGCCCAACTTCTCTGCGATAATCTCCAGCTCCTTTTCGGGTGAAGTGGCGGCGGCAAGCACTTTGCCGGTTTCGGCATCCATCAACGTTGCTTTTATTGACGAGCTTCCAACATCGTATCCTAACAAAAGCGCCATTGTCATATCCCTTTGCTTACCCAGTACCGCCGGGGCAGGAATTGCCTCGTATCGAAAGGCTTCCGGTTCAGATTAGTTTTGTCTTACCCGGCACGGCCACGGGCTCGATGCCCATTTGATATTTTGACGGCGTCAGGTCGAGCTTGGAGGCGTTCATCGCCCAGTCCCATTTCAGTGCTCGGCCGGTATAGGCGCTCATTCGGCCCATAATTGCGGTCAGCGTACTTTCGGCGATGCGTCGGCCTTCATTGAGGGGCTTGCCCCCGCGAATACTCGCTATTAGGTCGGCATGTTCCTGTACGTACGGATTGGGGCTGTCGCCTTCGTACGTATATGGATTGGCGCCCTCGATTTTGCCGCTGCCGTGGGCCACACCTGTGGCGCCGACGATTCTCTCGGCCACGCGATTGGTGCAGCCGGAGATCTGTCGGCACATACTCAAGACGCGAACGCCGTTGGGATACTCGTACTCAACGGCGAAATGGTCGAAGACATTGCCGAACTCCGGGCCGGTTCGCACTTCTCGGCCCCCCATCCCGAGGCACTGAACAGGATGCGAGCCTATGGCCCAGTTGATGATATCGAGATTATGAACATGCTGCTCGACAATATGGTCGCCTGAAAGCCAGGTGAAAAAGAGCCAGGTTCGGCACTGCCATTCCATATCGGACCAGCCGAGCTCTTTTTTCTTTCTGAGGTTCTCCTTTGCCCTGTCGACCCATAGGGCGCCCTGGTTCCAGTAGCACTGGCCAGCCACGATTTCGCCGATGTCACCGTTATGAATCCGCTTCATAACCTCTAAATAACGTGCCTGATGCCGGCGCTGGGTGCCGGCCACGATGGCCAAGGCCTTCTGTTCGGCCAGTTCGGATGAGGCAATCACGGAGCGGACGCCCACGGGGTCAACGGCGACAGGCTTTTCCATAAAGACGTGCTTGCCCGCTTCGATAGCGGCCTTTAGATGCTCCGGGCGAAAGTGTGGGGGCGTTGCCAGGATTACCATGTCCAGCTCGCTGTCAATGACTTTCTGAAAGGCGTCGAAACCGACAAAGCAGGTGTCCTCGGTCACCTTTACGTTCTCACCCACGCTGTTTCTGAGATTTTCAAGCGACCGGTCCACACGGTCCCCGAAAAGGTCGCCCATCGCCACGATTTCGATATTATCCGAGGACTTTACGCAGTCTTTCGCAGCGCCGGTTCCGCGTCCGCCGCAGCCTATCAGTCCGACCCGCAGCTTGTTGGAGCCGGCGGCAAAAACGCGGCTGCTATCCAAAGTCATCGCCGCCAGTGATACGGCTGCCGAGGCCTTGATGAAATCTCTGCGTGAGACTTCAGGTGTTTTTGTGTTTGTCTTCTTTTTCATAAGTAATTCCTCATATTGTGTAGTCAGATTAGTTGTGTCTTACCGGGGACCGCAACCGGCCTGACAGGTAAATCGCCCATTTCGTACCTGGGCGGGGTCAGGTCGAGTTTTGAGGCATTCATCACCCAGTCCCATTTCAGCGCCCGCCCGGTATAGGCGCTTATTCGGCCCATGATTGCCGTCAGGGTGCTTTCGGCGACGTGTCGGCCTTCGTTTATGGGCCTGCCGTCACGAATACTCTTTATAAGGTCAGCGTGCTCCTTGACCATACCGCTAATGTGGGGTCCGTCGTACTTGTAGGCGTTCTGGCCCTCGATGTAGCCGTATGCCCTGGTGGTATATGTGGAGCCTTTGGTGCCCACTACTCTCTCGCCAACCCGCTCGGTCGTTCCGTTAATCTGGCTGGCCATACTCATCACCCGCACGCCGCCCGGATACTCGTACTCGACGGTGAAATGGTCGAAAATATTTCCATACTCCGGGCCCGTCCGCACCTGGCGACCACCCATCCCCAGGCACTGAACGGGATGAGAGCCGATTGCCCAGTTGATTATGTCGAGATTGTGGACGTGCTGCTCGACAATGTGGTCTCCTGAAAGCCAGGTGAAATAGGGCCAGCAGCGAATCTGCCATTCCATATCCGACCATTCAGGCTGCCTCTGCTCGAAGTGCCAATCCTGACTGCCCCAGTTCCAGTAGCACTGACCGCCAACGACTTCGCCAATCTGGCCGTTATGGACACGCTTCATAATCTCAATGTACTGGTACTGTCGGCGCTGCTGGGTTCCGGCGACGATGGACAGGCCCTTTTCTTTGGCCAGCTCGGAGGTGGCGATTATTGAGCGTGCACCGACGGGGTCAACGGCCGCGGGCTTTTCCATAAATACGTGTTTGCCTGCTTCGATGGCGGCCTTTAGATGCTCGGGGCGAAAACCCGGCGGCGTAGCCAGTATTACCAGGTCAACCTCAGAAGCGATGAGCTTCTTGAAGGCGTCAAAGCCCAAAAAGGAGGTGTCCTCGGTCACATTTACCCTGTCGTCGAACTTCCTGCTCAGCCTGGCAAGCGATTTGTCGAGACGGTCGCCGAAGAGGTCGGCCAGGGCGACAATCTCAACGCCATCGGACGACCTGATGCAGTCAACGGCTGCACCGCTGCCGCGAGCGCCGCAGCCGACCAGACCCACGCGCAGCTTGTCTGAGCCTGCGGCGAAGATGCGGCTGGTGGGCGATGCAAGCGCCGCCAGAGAGAAGGCTGCTGATGTTTTGATGAAATCCCTGCGCGAAACGACGTTTGTTTTTTTGCTCACTTTCTTTTTCATTCGATTACTCCTCACGTTCGCTGTTAGATTAACTGTGTCTTGCCGGGGGTGGCTACCGGCGGCGTCGGCAAATCGCCAAACTCATACTTCGGCGGTGACAGGTCCAGTTGCGACGCATTCATCGCCCAATCCCACTTCAAGGCCCGGCCGGTATAGGCACTCATTCGGCCCATAATTGCCACCATTGTGCTTTCGGCGACCTGCCGGCCCTCGTTAATAGGTTTGGCCTCTCGAATGCCTGCAATTAAGTCAGCCTGTTCCTGTACATACGCGTTGGGCGATTTGCCTTCGTATTTATAGGGGTTTTGGCCCTCGATTCTGCCTTTACCGTGAGCTATGCCCCTGGTACCGACGATTCTTTCGGCCACGCGGTTATGACAACCGTTTATCTGTCGACACATGCCCATAATCCGGAGGCCATTGGGATACTCATACTCAACCGCAAAGTGGTCGAAGATATTTCCGAGGTCTCGAACGGCCCGACCACCCATGCCCATAACCTGCACCGGATGTGCTCCAATCGCCCAGTTCATAATATCGAGGTTATGCACATGCTGCTCAACGATGTGGTCGCCTGAAAGCCAGGTGAACCAGGGCCAGTTCCGCAACTGCCATTGCATACCATATAATGAGCTGTCCTGCTCATACCATTTCCAGTATCCGAGCATATCGCCGCCGTTCCAGTAACACTGGCCGGCTACAATTTCGCCTATGTCGCCGTTATGAATTCGCTTGATAACCTCGATATAGTGTGCCTGATGCCGGCGCTGGGTACCGGCGACAATTGACAGGCCTTTCTGCTCGGCCAGCTCCGATGAAGCGATGATTGAGCGTACGCCGGCGGGGTCCACGGCGGCCGGCTTTTCCATAAATACGTGCTTGCCTGCTTCTATGGCGGCTCTGAGGTGCTCCGGGTGAAAGTGAGGCGGTGAGACTATAAGCACCATATCTACGCCACCGGCGATGACCTTTTTGTAGGCGTCAAAGCCGACGAAACAGGTATCACCGGTCACCTTTAGCTTGTCTGGCACTTTGGTTTTGAGTTTCTCGAGCGACTTGTCAAGGCGGTCTTTGAAAAGGTCTCCCATCGCTACAAGCTCAACACCGGGTGATGATTTCAAGCAGCTTATCACGTCTCTGGTTCCCTGTCCGCCGCATCCAATCAGGCCTACGCGCATCGTATCCGAGCCTGCGGCAAAAGCACGACCGGAAGTCATTGCCGCCAGCGATACTGCGGCTGAACTCTTGATAAAATCCCGGCGCGAAATTTGCGGCCCGCACCTTGATATTCTGGGCTTCTTCGCTTGCTTCATAACCAACTCCTTGTTCCTACGTAAAAAAGCTCACACCAGACAGAAGCTGCAATGTCAATCGAGAGACTCAATGTAGATATTGCGGAACTCGATTGGTGAGCCTTCGCTCTGGAGACATATCTTGCCGGAGGTCTCCGATGCGCCGGTGGCGTCGTTCTGGAGCACGCCGTTGACATAGCAGCGGATCGTGTCAGCCCGGCAAAATATCTCGTAAGTGTTCCATTCGCCGGCAGGTTTTTCGCTGCTGTCTTCTTTCTTGCGCACACGCGTCGGCTTACCCGTGCTCTCTGTTGTTTTACCGTCAACAGTGACGGCCGTGCCGCCGATAAGCCAGAAGTCACCGGCGTTCTTGTGCATCAGCTGGCACTCGATGCTCCTGGGCCAGACCTTGTCCGGCCCGCTCATATGCAGGAGCACTCCGCTATTGGTGGGCTTTTCGGCCCATCGCCACTCCAGATGCAGCTTGTAATCAGAGTAATCCGCCTCGGTGCGCATATAGCCGTTAGGCTTTCCCTTGCAATGGATAACTCCATCCTTTACCGACCATACCTGGTGGACGTCGACGCTCTTGTCGGGAATAAAAAGTTTCCATCCCGTGAAGTCTTTACCGTTCCAAAGCGGTCTCTTCTGGGACGCACATCCGCCGGTTGTTAAAACGGCCAGCATTACAGCTACTGTCATCAATCCAACTGTGATTTTTCTCATTGCCTTAACTCCTTAAATCTGATTCCATACTTAAAAGTCGTCACAGGCACGATAGGCTTCTATCACCGCCCGCTCACCTTCTTTACCGCGTTTGCTATTGCCGTGCTCCATACCGACCACGCCCTTGTAGCCTTTGCTATTAAGATGCTTAAAGATGTTCTTATAGTTGATCTCGCCGGTAGTCGGCTCTTTTCGGCCGGGATTGTCACCGACCTGGAAATAGGCAATCTCGTCCCAGGCCATATCGAGATTGGGAATAAGGTTACCCTCCGTGACCTGCTGATGATAGAGGTCGTCGAGTATTTTGCAGAAAGGACTGCCCACTGCGCGACAGATCTGATAGGCCTGTGGTATCTTGGTAAGAAACAGGCCCGGATGATTTTTCCAGGGATTCAGCGGCTCCAGCACCATCACGAGCCGGCTCGGCTCACAGACCTCGGCGCAATACTTGAGGTTCTCGATGGCATTGGCCGTCTGATAGTCCCATTCGAGACCGTTGTCATAGGCTCCCGGCACGACCGTGCACCATTTTGCGTTGACGCGCTTGGCCACTTCCACTGCTTCTTTCATCCTGTTGACCAGCATATCGCGCACAGATTTTTTGCTGGTAACAAAGTTCTTTTCCCCAAAACTGAACCCGGCGACGAAAACCCCCATAGTCATCCCTAATCGACTCACTTCACGTGCAATCTTCTCCTGCAGCTCCTTCGGCCGTTTCATCATCCCGTTGTCTTCCATTGCCGCAAAACCCTCATCGGCCATAAACTTGATCTGGTCAATATGGTCTTTGCCGGCGTGGTGCCTAAACATTCCGAAATGAGGGGCATATTTTAGCTTAAACTGTCGCTTGGCAGCAGCCGGGGCTGACTCCTGTCCCTTTGTAAAAGATGCTGTTGTCGAAACCGCCACCGCGGCCGCCGCTGCGCCTCCAATAAAGTGGCGCCGAGAAATAAACTTGGCATTTGTCATTCCCGCGAAAGCGGGAATCCAGCTTTTTCTGTCTTCCATATCTAATCTCCAACTTTAATTTTCAAACCTTCGACTTTGCCGCCGTCCAGGGTGCGCAAGCAAGCACAGGCAGACCACGTTCCTCCGCTCTGCGTAATCTTCATCATCAGCTTGTTCGGCCCCTGGCGCAAAGTCACGTCAATCTTGTCTTCGTCCCGGCTGATAGTCCGCCCAACATTATTGGAATGGACGACCTGGCCATTTAACCAGACTTTGATGCCGTCATTACTGCCCACTTCCAGCCGGACCTTCTGATTCTTCGGAGACCACACCCTTGTGCGAAGGTAGGCAACACGGTCACTGCCGCCGATAGCCTTGTCGAGCTGCATAAGCCAGGGCCTGTTCTTGTCGGTGCCGGCTGGCATCTTCCGCCACTGCACATCCGAGGCATCTCTTTCCGGCCCAAAAGCTATGTCAAACAGGGCAGTATGACCGGTATTTTCTTTCGTGTAGGGGCTCGACACATCCCACTCGGTTATGTAATCCTCAAACTGCTCAATCTGCTTTATTAGTTCCTGTGCCCGTTGGCGTAGCGAGTCATTCTTGGAAATCCGGACAACTTTCAGCAGTACGGCTTTGGTTTGTTGAGGATGGCTGCCATGAGTGGACTCGGCGATTTTGACCACCGCAGCTTGTGCCTCCTGCTGTAAGGCACTATCCTCCAAATAACCAGCGGCCATCTGAAATGCCGCAAATGATTTTACATTTGCCAGTCCCGACAACACTGTTTTCTTTTCAGCCACATTTGACGCCAGGCTCATCGCTCCCTGATACATTCTAACCGTCTCATCCGTCGGACGCCCGCTGTCAAGTCCGATCAGGCGTACGCAACCACGCAAGGCCAGGACACGATGTCTTTCGTCACCGGAGCTCACAGCGACTTTTCTCAGGTCCTCCATCGGCTCGGCGCTCGGCCAGTCCGACAGAGCACGAATAGCCGCGAGCTGAACCTCCGTACCGTCGTCTTGTAAAGCACTTCGCAACGCACCAAGAGCATTACTGCCGCCAATTTTGCCCAGCACCCGCAGCAGAGAGCATTTGGCTCTCACACCTTTAACCGAAGACAGAGCACCCAGTATCTTTTCGGCCTGTTGGTTTTTGTCGGGGATTTTACGGGCAACGGCAGCTACGGTATTCTCAGCTTCGTTACGCTCTGCTTCACTTCTCGCGTTTATC
>Ga0114930_10000160_pt1 | contig 74209 bp, 60 predicted proteins | sample AnhtaG_FD_87300 | JGI IMG/M metagenome (GOLD analysis project Ga0114930, IMG submission 87300) | Deep subsurface microbial communities from Anholt, Denmark to uncover new lineages of life (NeLLi) - Anholt_01485 metaG | ecosystem: Environmental > Aquatic > Marine > Oceanic > Sediment | place...
GAATGGCTGGCTTTATCATTAGGACCGAGATAAGCTTCAACTTCGATAATTTTTCCGACCATTTTACCATTTGCAGTTTCTCTTACTAAATATTTCCCTAATAAGTCTTCTGCTATTATTTCAGTTTTTCTATTGAAGAACTTTCTATTCAGTCTTTTAAGATTAATCAACGACCTATTTACATTATTGAAAGAATTATTTATTTATCAAGAATAATGTTATTATTTATATAAATTTAAAATACTTCTTAAGAACTAGGGATAATGAAAGCACCAGAAAGAGTTTTAAAAGTAATTAACCATGAAGAACCTGATCGCGTTCCTGCGTTTGAAAGTGCTTTTACAAATAATACAATTATGAGACATTATGGAATCGATCCAAAAGGAGCAGGAGGTTACAAATTATCTTATGAATTTTTTCGAAAAGTAGGGATTGATTTAGTTTTAAGCTTTGTAAGTCTATTTCCCCGAGAATTTCTTAAAAAAAAAGAAGGATTTATTGATGAATATGGAAGACATATGAAATTTGAACTATATAAAGATGGTACTCAAATATTAGCTTACCATGGAGGACATTTTAAAAGTTTTGAAGATTATGAGAGTTGGGAACAGCTAGATCCGAACTTAAAAGCACGCCTAAACCAATTTCTAGTTGGAAGAAAAGTTCAAAAAGATATGAATAATGAAGTTTTTTCCATTCCCGCAACTGGTTCTTTAATGGAATGTACTTGGGAAGGTTTTGGAATAGAAGCATTTTCTAGATTATTAAGTAAACATAAAGAAATTAAAAAAGTGTTTGATGATCGTGGATCATTTACTCTTGAGTTGGTGAAAATATTAGCTGAAAATGATGCCCAAATGGTATTATTATGGGATGATTATGGATTTAAAAACGGTCTTTTCATGCGACCTAGTTTATATCAGAAATATATATTTCCATGGATAAAGCAAATATGCGAAGCTGCTCACAAGCGAGATTGTAAGATATTACTACATTCTGATGGTGATTTAACAGAAATTTTCGAAGATATAATTAAATGTGGAGTTGATGCTATCAATCCCGTAGAATCAACAACAGCAAATCCAGAGTATGATATTTTTAAGTTAAATGAAAAGTATGGAGACAAAATTACTTTTGCTGGAAATTTAAGCCCTGTTATGCTAGCAATGGGAGAGATTTCTGAGATTGAGATGTATGCCAAGCGTTTAATTCGGGAATTAGCTCCAGGGGGGGCTATATTTTCAGTTCTGGTCATAGTATTAATCCCGCAGTTACCTTAGATCGATTTGAGGCAATGCAAAATATTCGGAGAAAATACGGGAATTATCCTATCAATGTACCAGATTAATTTTTAGTAATTTCTAAACTCATTTGCGGCATCAAACATAGCTACAATATTTTTGGGTGGCACTTCTGCTGTAATGTTATGGATATTTGCTGCTACAAATCCACCGCCCGGTTTTAGACACTCAAAATTTCTTTTAACTTCCATTCTGATTTGTTCGGGGGTACCAAAAGGTAGAGTAGCTTGAGTGTTACACATTCCACCCCAAAAAGTTATTTTCTTTCCAAAACGTTTTTTTAATCTACAAGGTTCCATATCATAGGCAGAAATTTGTACTGGATTAACAGCATCATACTTAATATCAGCAAAATGAGGAATAAACTGCGGAATTGAACCACAACAATGATAATTTATCTTTATATCAGCTAGTTCATGCACTTTTTCAGAAAGTCTCCTCTCAATAGGCTTTATCAGTTTTTCATACGTTCTCAAATCCATTATTGGTCCTGCTTGCTCTGCAAGATCGCCGTTGATACACAAAACATCAAGATATTCGCCCACTTCATTTAAGAATGTAATATTATAATCTACCCAATATTTTAAAAGACCCTCCATCGCTGCTATAATCAATTCGGGTTTCTTTTTTAAATGCCTTAATGCTTTTGAAAACCCAAAGAGGAATGTTGTGTATTCATAAATACACCCGGTTGGGGCAGACACTAATGCATAATCAGTAGTTTCATGCAATTTTCTAGCATATTCCCTTAATCCTTCAAAAGGAGATTTATCTATTCCGTCAGGCCACTCAAAATCTCGAATTTCTTGAACCGTTTTGAAATCTTCAAATGGGTGAATAACAGGGTCATAATATAAAATCTCGTCTAATTTTTTATTTGCATTATTTCCCCAAAAACAGCCAAATTGATCATAAGCACCAACATACTTTCCTTCATATTCAAGTTCAAAATCGTCAATTTTAACCATACCCCCAAGAGGTCGGATATATCTTGTATCAATGTTAAATCGCTCCAATAATTCCTCGCAAGGTGCTGCTAGTTGCTGTATAAAATCATACGTAAAAATTTCTTTATCTTCAATATTAAGATAATCTAATAATTTTTTGTATGCTTTAATATGAATTCCAGATTGGTTCCCACCAAAATCAAGAGGAATTTTATCAGGTTCGTTATGATTTAACGTAAGATTAATTCTTTCTCTTGATTTCATAGTACTCCTCAATTCTTTTTTATCTTTTTTTTCTTTATTGATAAATTTTAAGTACTAATTGATTCTATCGAATAATACTTCTTTAAGGAAAGATTCTAGCTTAGCATTAGAAGCTATGAATGGGAATTTTACATCTATTGATAATTCTTGATCAATTTCAGTTCCCTCTAAAGAGAATAGTTTACCACCTGCCTCTTTTACAATCAACATCCCTGCAGCTACATCTACCAATCGATTGCTTTTTCTCAAGTTAATAAATGCTTCCATACTTCCATTTGCGATTTGACATAAAGTTAGAGCACTACTTCCCAATATTCTGATTCTATAAAACTTTCTTATTATTGGGCTTAAATCTTGTAGATTCTTCATTAAATTATTCATGGTAAGATTAAGTTCAAAAAGGCATTTTTGGGAGATATCTAAGTCAGAAACATGAATTTTAGTTCCATTGAGAAAAGCTCCTTTTCCTTTTTCTGCCCAGTAGATGTCTTTTGTATTTAAATTAAGAACTACACCTTTTACAATATCATTCATCCTATCGCCAACAGCGTAAGCTATGGAGACAGAGCAATAGGGAACACCTCTAACAGCATTATTCGACCCATCTAGTGGATCTACTATTAATTTGATTTGTCCTTTTTTGGCCTCTTCTTCATCACCGATATATTTTTCTCCTATTTCTTCACTAATTAGTAATAAAGGTACATTTTTCTTTTCTAGAGATTCAATAATTGCATTTTCTGCAACTATATCAAGATGCATTGAAATATCACCGCCAGCCCCCTTATTTAATTTTTTGGCAGCTTCTCTTGTACCCAAAAGTGGATTTACTACTTTATAAATATCTAAAGCGACTTGTTTTAAGAAATCAATACTAAGATCCATGAGGGCTCAAATCTATCGTAAGTATCTCAAAAATGGTGTAGATACTATTACTATTTATCTTTTCTTTAAGATTTCATATTCTTATTTATTTTAGGATTTTATGCTTTTCAATTATCCATTTATCGACAGTAAATTTCTGTAAATCTTTTCTCGTCACATCATACTCATTATGTACAGTACTTTTAGGTATCCAGAATTCTTCATCCGATTCTAATGTCATGAGCAATGCTTTAGGGCTTTCAACTTTAATTCTTGCTTTTATATCAACTCTATCAATGGAAGCACCATATTCAGTAGTTTCGACAATATGCAATCCATCCCTAGCTGTAATATGCTCTGCAAAAACACTATATTCGGCCTCTTCATCAACTACGTCTTCCTTCTTTTTTGACTCAAATGTACCACTAGTAGCAAACTCTATTTTTTCGTTAAGCACGTGCTCAAGCATTAATGTGAGGAAATTTAAATTCGGGAATCGAATTTTCTTCTCATAATCTCCGATTTTTATTCTTAATACTTGACGACTCTCATCTTCCCAGCCTACATAGATCTCCGTTTTACGCTCTCTAAAAACATGATATCCTCTCCAGTTTGCACTTCTTCTATGCAGAACTTCTAAAATACAGATTATTTCTTCAATTGATAGTTTGACAGTTTTTCCTTCACCCTTACTTGTTTTTTCCCACTTACCATCATCTTTTCTATGAATACAACTTAAAAAAATATAGGGAACCATCCTTGCAGGGCTAGTAACCATTAAACTTGATTTTTGACCATAGAATGTTTTAGTATGGAAATCTGCCAATAAAATCCACTCTTGTTAAGATGTTGTCTAATTACTTAATAAAATCATATTAATTTATGGATTTAAATCTGATTAATTAAACACAGTTCTTTTTTTTAAAATTAGTAAATAAGTAAAAGTTTTATTAAATTTGATTTTATATAATTGTAATCAATTCTTTTGGTTGTGAATTAAGGTGGAAAAAAAAAATATTGATTCTGTTGAAAAAGAAGAGAAAAGAGCCATGATTAGTAGCTCAGGAGACTTAATGGAATTTGAAGAACATATCAGCATTACTGGATCTGCTAAAATCTCGGGTGGAAAAGTTAAAAAGACTATACGAATCTCAGGTTCAGGAGGGATTAATGGAGATTTAGAATGCGATGGACTTACATCTTCGGGAACTTTAAAAGGATCAGGTAATCTAACGGCACATGGGGAGATAAGCAGTTCAGGTTCATTAAACATTGCTGGATTTCTTTATGGGGATGGAAGTGCTGATTTTTCTGGTTCAACACAAATAGGTAATCTTGTAAGAATACAAGGAGCTTTAGTGGCCTCAGGTTCATTTAAAGCTGGACATTTTGTAACGGTTGATGAGGGAATTGAGTTCTCTGGATCTTCAAGTATAAATGGAAACCTTTCTGCTCAAAAAAGTGTTAAGATTGATGGATCAACAAAAATTGAAGGTAATGTTGTTGCTGAAAATGTTCTTATGGGTGCTTCAGAAGGCGTTAGAAAAAAACAGCATTACAGAATTCATGGAAGCATATTAGCTAAAAACACTGTGAATGTTAACAGAACACATGTCGAGGGAGATATTAAAGGTAAAGATGTGACAATTGGTCGAGGGTCAGAAATCCTAGGAACTGTTTATTATGTTGATAAAATCGAAATTGATAAAAAAGCAAAACTAGCTAATGAACCCGTTCAGATAAACTTAGATGAGTTATAACCTACCAAGTAAAATTTGATTACATTAGCTCAATTTCTACGAGTACAGTTTCAGGAATTTGAATTTTCATGATGAGATGCATACTTCTTTCGTTCGCAATTATTTCAAAAAGTCTTTTATGAATACGCATCTCGAATTTAGCCCAAGTTGATGTGCCCTGCCCACTTGGAGCTTTCATTATAGGTACCCGTAATCTTTTTGTGGGGAGTGGGATTGGTCCATTCTTCCGGATTCCCTGTGATTTACATACTTGTGCAACTTGCTCACATACTGATTTTAATGCATCTAATTGCGTAGATGACAACCGTATGCGTGCTTTTTGTATGTTTCACTCACCAATAAATATTTTTTTAAATTTACGTTTAAACGTATATTCTTCTATTCTATAAATTATTTCTATTAAATAAATTTTATTATCTTAATTTTTAAAGGGTATAGTAATAAAACTAATTAAATCCCAATAAGAACTTATTTCCTAAATGCACGTGTTTTAAATATTTTTTAGCTGTTTCAAAGCATTTTTCCGCTTGTTTTCTTGGAGTAATAGGTAAATCCCTCATTTGATAATCGCCATGAAACACTAAAAGGCTATATGGAATCTCAGGATTTATCTCACTAATAAATCTTGCTATTAACTCTACTTCCTCATGGTTGACATAACCTGGAACCATTAATGTACAACCACTTAATTCTGGCATGTCTTTTCCCCGCATACCAAAAAAGTTTTCCGTGAGATATTTGAAATTTTCAAGTGTTCTACTATTACTGACACCACACATTGCTAAATTTAAATTCTCATTGAAACTTTTTAGATCAAATTTAATATTTCCACCTGTTTTTATTGCGAGTCTCATACATTTTTCTACTAAATCTAGTCTTCCACTGCCATTCCATTCCCAGCATATCCTGAATTTTCTCTTTTTATCTCCTTTTTCTATTTTTTCTAAGATTCTCTCTGCTAGATTAATAGAGAATGGCAATTGAGGTTCAGGAGTTCCCCCAAAGTAACATAGACAAGTGATTTTTTCATTTTTTGCTATTTGATTTGCTAAATCTTCACTATCAAATAGACATCGCTTCTGAAATTGCTTATGACTACTATTCTGGCAGAAGAGACACGAAAATGAACATCCATATAGAAATGCAGCATAGCTATATGTACCAAATTCAGGACCCTCATAATCAGAATATTTTGGAAAACCAACCGAAGTCCCAGCAGGGCAAAACCATGCATTGCAACAATTTGTAGGATTAGGATCAATATAACCATGAATGTATCCTTTTGATTTAGACGGAAAAGGTAAATCTCCAGAGTTGTTTCTTCGAATATTTCTTAAACCACAATAACTTACATCATTATCAGAAAGAGAGCATTCATTTATACAGTAATTACATTTTAATTTGATATTTGGTTTCTCTGCTTTAGGAGGTTTTTCTGGTAATTCTACAAGTTGTCGAACCTGTTTGTGAACTCCTAAAATATGGGGTTTGATTGTATTCCAATCAGCTTCCAAAATACATTTTCTACATACTTGAAGAACTTCAGATATTGTTCTATCTGCTTCCCCACAAAATTTACAAGTTCCCATTTTTACTAACTTTTCTTTAACAATAGAAAGGTCTGACCAGATTTTTGCATTGGATTGTTTTTCACCATAAATCCTTCAAACCCATTGTTGATAAATGATTTATTAAAAATATCTAATTCATGATCATCTTTTGGATAAAATTCAATTATAATTCTTCCCCTTTTCTTAAGAATTTTGTTTAAATATTTAGCAGTCTCACCTAAAAGTTTAACTTTTTCACCATAATTTTCTTTTCCGTATGTTATGAAGTTATAAGATGAAATTGAAATGATATGATCGACTATATTAGTCTTAATTGGCAAATAATTAATATCTGCTAAGATTAATTCAAGATTTTTTTTCTCTTTAAGGGTTTTTTTCTTTTCTCTTGCCTTTAATATCATATCAGGTAATTTATCGATACCAATTACTTTAAATCCATTTTCAATCAGGATTTCCGAAGAAAACCCCGTTCCACACCCTAAATCTAAAATTAAAAATGAATCACCCATTTCTATCCCATCCTCTTCTTGATCATTCAATTTCTCATCGAAAAGATACTGAATACTTAATAAAGTGGACCTTTTTTGATTTCGCTCCATCCATTTTGAACTATCATATTCATCAGCTTTTTCATTTAAATAATCATTAGGGAATTGGGGCAACTGATTTTTTCTTACCATATTAACTAATATGTGATTTTGATTGTGATTTTGATGATCACAAATGTAAAAAATAAGCTCATTTATATAACTGACTAAATTCAATTATATATAGAAAAACTATATTATACTTAATCAAGACAAAAAATTGTATTTAGGATTTGCTTATGTCGGATAAAGATTTAAGTGAAAATGTGAACCAAAAGGAGAAAAACAAAAAGCACGTCATTTTAATCGTCGACGACGAGCCCGACATTTTGAATTTAACAGAGAAATTCTTAAAGTTGGGAGATTTCGAGACTATTACGAGTGCCAACGCTAAAGAAGCCATGAAAGTGGTAGAGGAACGTTTTAATGATATTTCTTTGATGCTTTTAGACGTTATGATGCCAGGAAGGTCAGGTATGGATGTTTTGCGCCAAATGAAAGCAGAAGACCGCTACAAGCATATTTTAGTTGTGCTCTTTACAGTTAAAAGTTTTAGTGAAGACATCCAGAAGGGACATGCATTAGGGGCAGATGGATATATTGTAAAACCTTTTTCGGGAAAAGATTTACTTAAATATGTTCAAGATATGTTAAGCTAGCTCTCTATTTGTAAAAAAATAGTTTAAAAATTTTTTATATATTCATAAAAGGCTATTTCCATATCCTAATTTTAGCTTTTATCAGCTCGAGCAAGCTCTGCCTTTTTATCCATAATTGTCATATATGTTGCGAGGGTGTTCCTGGGAGGTAAAGTTTCTTCTTCTTTCTTAGTTAATTTCATAGCCTCGGATGTACATGTAGGTACGCAAACTCCACAACCAATACATCTAGTTAAGTCTATATGGGCGATAGCATCCTCCACGTGAATAGCGTCCATATTACAGCGTTCTTCACATGTTCCACATCCTATGCAGGAATCCTGATCAACTTCGGCATAATAATTGGTCGCGAAGAATTGAGCTGGTTCAGGGATCTTTTTCTCATGAGTCAAGATTGCACAACAACACCCACAACAGGTACAAATACTCATTGGTCTAAGAGAGTTCCCTGGTTGGAGAACTAATCCATCTTCTTCTGCTTTTCTTAATAGGTCAAGTGCTTCCTCTTTAGTTATTTGTCTAGCAAGACCTTTCTCTAAATAGGTTTTAGCTGCATTTCTAAATGTAAAACATGATTCAACTAATTTGGTTTTTGTACATGGCTCTCCTATTAATTCTTTAGCTTGTCTACATATACATTCAGCTACAGCAATAGGTTCACCTATATTCTCAATTAGGTTTCTCATATCATCATAAGACGCGATTTTTTGTTCATAATCTATTGTTTCTTCAATAGGAATAACACGTAATTGAGGAATTCCTGAAGAATTATATTCATCAATAAAAGCATCATCGATATATTGTTCGTGATCATTATAAAATTCCTTGTTAAGTCTACCTAACTGATATTCATACATCCCAATTATTAAAGCAGCATTAGCATAGTATTTTTCCTCTGTATCTCCAACAATATTAGTACCACGATTAATTAACCCCTTTAAATACATTTCATCTAATTTTTGTTCAAGTTCTTCTAATGTTATACCACTCTTCTTAAACCGCCGATATACTTTTTTCAAGGGTTCAGGTTGGAACTTTAAAGGTAACGCTACTTCGGCTTCCTCAGGGGTAAATAAATGTTTTAAAACCCTAATTTCCACACCAGATTGCGTAGCTGGAAATCCTACGGGCATATTATTTAGATGTTCTTGAAGTCTTCGATACACATCTTTATTTGTATCATTCATAAATTTTTGAAATGGTTAGAATTATAAAAAATTAATCAAAAGGATAAAATTTTTTCTATAATGGATTACTTGAAAAGATAATACTTATTATAAAATAAAATTCATTAATAGCAATTTAAAAAGGAAAATGACAACTAACATTGTAGTAATCGGAATGGGTTATGTTGGAATTCCAATGAGCGCGTTGCTAGCTGATGTAGAAAACTTTTATGTTACTGGTATCCAGCGTCGATCAAAACGTTCAGGGTGGAAAATTGATTGGCTTAATAAAGGAAAGAATCCTTTCGAAGGAGATGAACCTGGATTAGATGAGTTAATAGAACGTGTTATAAAAAACGGAAAGTTCAAGGTTACCGATAGTTACGACCAAGTTAATAAGGCAGATTATATTTTAGTGGACGTTCAGACGCCGGTTGACGAAAAGCGAGAACCTAGATATGAATCTTTAAAGGATGTATCAAAATTAATAGCCCCAAAAATGAAAAAGGGAGTGACAGTAATTGTAGAATCAACAGTAGCCCCGGGAACTACGGATAATATTATAAGGTCAATTTTAGAGGAGGGAAGTGGTATGAAAAGAGGGAAAGATTTTTACCTCGTTTTTTCATTTGAACGGGTAATGCCAGGTAAACTTCTTGAATATATAACAGATTTTCCGAGAGTTATTGGTGGGGGATGCGAGAAAGCCAATGAAAATGCTAAATTTCTTTATGGTAAAGTAGTTAAGAAGCAGCTTCAGGTTACTGATACTTTAACTGCGGAATTGACAAAATGTATTGAAAACACTTATAGAGATGTAAATATTGCATTTGCTAACGAAATGGCATTAGTAGCTGAAGATTTTAACCGAAATATATTCGAGATTATTAAATTGATAAATTACAGGCATGATAGAATGATGCATTTTCCTGGTAGCGGAGTTGGAGGCCACTGTCTCACGAAGGACCCATGGCTATTGATGTATGGCCTTCAAACTTATACGTCAAAGAAATTCATTGACCGAGTAAAATTATTACCTTATGGGAGAGAATTAAATGACTTTATGCCAGAACATATGGTTGAATTGATGGAGGATGCTTTAAAAGAAGCCAAGAAACACGATAATTTGAAAATTTCTTTAATGGGAGTTGCATATAAAGCCGATTGCGATGATACAAGGAACACACCGACAGAAAGAATTGTAGGTTTCTTGAAAAATAGATACCATTCTCATAATATTGAATATATCGCTCATGATCCCTGGGTTAGAGAAAAAGATTATAAAGAAACTGAATTAACCGCCGATTTTGATGCAGCAGTGAAAAATTCCGATGTTTTGCTGTTTGCTACAAATCATAAACAATACTATTCGATTGATCTTGATGACCTTAAGGAAAAGATGAAGAAAGAACCGATAATCATTGATGGTCGTAATATTTTTGATAAGAAAATCATAGAAAGTAAAGGATTTATTTATAGAAAAATAGGAGAAGGGTCAAAACACAATTCTATTTAAATAAAAAAGATATTGTTTTAATCTCTAGTTCTTGCGGAACCCTAAACTAAATCCTAACATTTTATGATTTAATTTCTTGAGATTTATTTATTATTTGTTTTTCCTGCTTGTTCTTCTTTTAGTTTTTGTAATTTACGAGCTCTTTGATACCACATATTAATCATTGATCAAGTTGTAGTATAACAACCATCATCAAATTCTAAATCGAGGTAATCTACTTCTTCTTCCATTTTAATATACCTATTAATATCTTATGTAATCAGAAACGAATGAGAGATTAAAGGATGGCGATTATAAAAGATAAAATTACTAGCTAAGAAGTTAATTTTTCATAAAAAAGAATTAATTTTTGTTAATTATTAATAAAAAGAAGAAGGTTATTTAATCTCGAATTCTTTGCGGAATTTCTAAGATTAGCTTCTAGCATTTACTAAGCTAATCTTTGAGATTTTTGTTATTTTGTTTTGCTTTTTTTCTTGATTGTCTCTTAAGTCTTAATTTTTTAATTCTATTTATGATTTGATCGATTGTAATTCAACCGGTATTATATGTATCGTTACAGACCGAAGTATGAATCCTATCTTTCCACTCAGACATTTGAATCGGTTATTTAGTAGTTTTTTAATTATATAATAGATAAAAGAATAAATATATTATTTTTATGTTAGATAAGTTTGTAGAATTCTTAGCTTAAATTAAACCACTCTCCTAAACCCTATTTTTTAGAATAAATTTTTAAAACCAAAATCTAACTTATATTTAAAATTAGAAATTTCAAAAAAGTGATTTATGTGCTATTTGATTATTGGGATGCGATCCGAGGTTTTTTTAGTTGGGTTGGTGAATCGGCTGCAATCATGATGGTTTTAAGTGGCCTAATGGCAATTACATGGTTAGGTTTTGAAAGAAAGCGAAGAGGTTTATTTACAAAAAGAAAAGCTGAAGAGGAAGAGTTTGATGTTACAAAGTTTTTACGGGGATTATCTTATCTTGGTTTAGTACTTGGTATATTCGTTGTATGGTCAGGTGTTATTGGGTTGATCAGGGACATACCTCCTAGTTTTGAATATCGGGATGTTACTGAAGATGCTGCAAATCACTTCACATGTATCTTTTTGATCGTCATAGGGATTACCATGTTCATGAAGCCAATTAGCGATCTTCCATTATCTAGTATTATTGGCCTCTTAGCGGGTACAGCTACAGCCATAATTGTTGCTGTCATCGTACCTGATTCCGCAGTTGAATTAATTGCAGGTGTGATTAATCCAAAGTGGTTACTGGTCATAATATTTATTATAATAACAGTCATCGTTGCTTTTACTGTGAAATTCTATGTTGGTGTATTGAAAACAATATCAAAATTTCTATCATGGCCTCCTATTGCCTTCATTATTATGATTTTTTGCTTAGTTCAAGGATTTGCGTTATGGATTTGGGGTGTAAGTATCTTTGGTTTAAATATATTATAATTCAAACACTTTTTTTTATTTTTTTCATGGTTTTAAAATATATTTATTTCCAATAGGAGATACTAATTTTAATAAATAGTAAACATTTAGTTAGCTTAAGAACGAGAATATTGGGAATAAAATGGCTGGAATTAAAGAGATAAGAAAAGAACTTACTGAATTAAGAAATAGTATAAATAGATTAACAGAAGAATTGCATGAAACCAATATCACTCTTAGGGAATCTTTAAAGTTGACTTCTCAAACTATTAAAGAAATGAGCAAATCATTAGATGCTACGATGAGAACAATGTCAGATTTGACCATTCAGATGAATATAAGAGATACGATTTTGAAGAGCCTCGGAATTGATGGGATGATTCCCGATTTTCTAAAAAATCTAAAAAAAAAGAAATAAATGTTAAATTTTTTGTTCCTTTTCCCATCTTGTAAGAATAAAGTATGCAATAACAAGTGAAATAACATAAACGAACGTAATTAATGACCATATAGTAACTTCATTTGTGTTATCATCAATTACACCCATAATCGCTTTATAAATAAAATAAATACTAAACAGCGCTAATAATCGAATAGTCGATCGTACTTTATCCATGATTCATTATAAAGTTATATTGAATAATTAAAGTAATATATTACTTAGAATTAAAAGATTATATTACAAATGAAAATAAATATTTCATGATTTTCTTGGAAAGAATGATTAAACCATAGGAAGCAAAATCTAATGATAAATCCCCCCCTTTGTTTTATTTGTGGTAAAAGCTGTGAAAGTTCAATAGAAGATACCTACTATTGCATATGTGACATTGCTATTTGCCATGATTGTATAAACTCTACGAAGAAAAATGATAAAACTTGGATTTGTCCTCACTGTAAAGAAGAAAATAACCTTGAAGAGAGTAAATTGTTTAGATTAACATAATGATCAAATTTTTTCCCGTTTACTTTTCTTTAGAAAAAGATTTGCTCATAACACGATTTAGCCTATGATGAAAATATTTTAAATATGATTTTATCAGAAAAAATGATTAAATCAGAGGAAGACTGAGGCAAAATTGCTACTAAAGCAAAAAAAATCATATATACCCAAAAAATTTAGCAAAGATATAAACTATTATAAGCTTTCTGAATTTTAATAATTAAGAAAATTATATTATTGGTAAGGCATTTTGACAGCAAATATTATTTCAAAAGTAATAGAATTAGATAACTGTAATAAAGATTTACTCATAAAAGCGCTGTATACGGAAAAATTTTGGGAAACTGTTAATCCGGCAAAGAAAATAGAAGCAAAATTTCTCGCACCTAATGTTTTATATAGTAAAATAACTGATGAAATTGTAAGTATTCCAATTGAAATGGAAGGAGAATTAGTTTTACAGGATGAGGGTGAGCAAGAAGAGGGGAAAGGACGATTAATTGAATTGAATGTTAGGAATAATAAAGATGTAAGAGAACTTGAAGGACGATTGAGAATTAAGGCATTATCAGATAATAAATCAAAATTAGGCGTATTTATAAAGAGTTTTAAATTAGGGAGCGATTTTCTTAACTTAATTGGAAAGAGCGCAACAGAATTGACATTGAGAACTAAGATTACAGACATGTTGCGAAATTTAGAGAGATGGTTGAAATCTAATTCTCTAGATGACTTATATTAGTATCGTAATACAAGAGATCAATTTTTTAAATTAAAAACGCTAAAGAAGCTAGAAATTAGAACTTATTTAATAATCCTATTATTGCATACTGTAAAACTTTAGTTCTTAAAACTTTTTATATATCTTTATCTTAAATTATTTTATATAATTAATGAACGAATTCCTTTACAAATTTGTTAAAAGGGTGGATTAATTGAGAAATACAAGCAAAAAAATCAAAACATTATTTATAGTAGTTATAATCCTTATAGTTTCGCTTAATTTAGTTAATAGTATATATAATAGAGACAGAGGAAATAAGGAAAAAACCAATTTACTCAATCCAGATTTAAGTTATTGGGATCCTGTAATTACAAGATACGTTGGAGAAACACCTTTTTCTCATTTTATAGGAGATGCTAATAACGATGGGTATAATGATATAGTAACTGGAAATGAAGTTGATGAAACTGTTTCAATCCTATTATGGAATGAAATTTCAAGAGATTGGGATCCTCAAATTGAAAAACCCGTTGCATCTACGCCCGCCAGTGTATTCATAGGAGATGCTGATAATGATGGACATAATGATATTATAACTGCTAACCCTTATGTAAACAATATTTCAATTCTATTATGGAAAGGAGTTTCAGGAGATTGGAATTCTCAAATTACCAGATCAGTCGGAAATTATCCTATGGATGTATTTATTGGAGATGCTAACAATGATGGGTATAATGATATAGTAACTGTAAATACCGATGGGTTTACTGTTTCAATTCTTTTATGGAATGAAACTTCAAGTAATTGGGATCCTCAAATTAAAAAAATCGTGGGAATTAATCCCAGCAGCTTATTCATAGGAGACGCTGATAATGATGGATATGATGATATCGTAGCTACAAATGCCGGTGGAAATACTGTTTCAATTCTTTTATGGAATGAAACTTCAAGTAATTGGGATCCTCAAATTAAAAAATCCGTTGGACTAAGCCCTTGGGCTGTATTCATAAGAGATGCCAATAATGATGGATATGATGATATCGTAGCTACACATTTAGGTGAAAATAATGTCTCAATTCTTTTATGGAATGAAACTTCAAGTAATTGGGATCCTCAAATTAAAAAATCCGTTGGACTAAGCCCTTGGGCTGTATTCATAGGAGACGCTGATAATGATGGACATAATGATATAGTAACTGCAAATTTAGGTGAAAATACTATTTCAATTCTGTTATGGAATGAAATTTCAGGAGATTGGGATTCTCAAATTACAGAATCGGTTTCATATACACCCACAAGTGTCTTTATAGAAGATGCTAATAATGATGGATATAATGATATTACGGCAACATGTTATGATAATTTTTCAGTCTCGATCCTATTATGGAGATCTCTTTCTCCAGTTCAAATAATTTCTCCTGAAAATAAAACATATGTCACACTACCAGATGGCTATTATTTTGCCACGTATGGATTTGAAAATGATATAAATGGTAGGAATCCGGGTTGGTTTCAGGAAGTAGGTACTAAAGGTGGAACTGCGAAGGTTATTGAAGAACTTGGTGGTCATAAGAAAGTTTTGGAATTACACGATACATCATCCGGTTTTGTCAATGCCCATGTTATTAAAAATCTTTTTGCAACTCCAGAATTTGGTAGTGTAGAATATTGGTTGAGATCTGACAATCCCAAGCTTTGTGGTTTTAGACTAGATAATGGAGCGATAGTTAATGAGCTGGTAACCATGAGGATAGCATTCAATACATTACAATATAATAATGGATCTGATTGGAATGATGTACGATTTATAGAAAATAATATTTGGTATCACATAAGAGTGGATTTTGAATGCTCAACTGGAAATTATACGGGATTAGCTCAATATACATGGCGATTATATGTAAATGGCATTAATTATGGGGAATTTAATTTTATAAATAACCAAAATCAAGCAAGTAGGATTGAGTGGTATACTGATTATGTTTTTGGTTTACAGGGATATTCTTATTATATTGACGCTATAGGTTTTTCTTGGACTTCTAATTATAATCCTGGAGATAATCTAAACGAAGGATTATTATTACAATTTGACCCTAAATTACAATTTAACACAATTTCTTATTCGTTTGATGGACAAGCAGAAATAAAAATCTTAGGAAATACAGTAATACCATTCCCGGAGGATGGATTACACACAATCCAAATTTTTGGAAGTGATTTAGCTGGAGACACAACCCAGTCTGAATTAAGATACTTTACTGTCGATACTAAGTTTCCTGATATTCAAATCAATTCACCTGGTTTAAATGATATCTTTGGCACTGTACCTCCTAAATTTGATATTTCAATTACAGAAGAAAATATAGTTACTACTTGGTATACATTAGATGGTGGAATAACAAATATCTCATTTACAGAGCTGACAGGATATATTGATCTGGAAACATGGCTTTCATTAGGCAATGGACCAATTACTATCAGATTTTATGTTGAAGATATTGTTGGAAATATAGATTATGACGAAATAACTATTTTTAAACAGAGATTAATAAGCATAGAAATAATAGACCAATCATTTTTAAAAGAGGAGTTTAACATTACTTTTTATGTTCATAATGAGACAGGCGAAGAGATTGATTTCGCAATAATTCAAATTTGGTGGGATGGTATTGATGTTTCAACAGATATTCAGAATCTTGGAAGTGGATTATATTTCATATCATTAGATCCAATTACAGTTGCGTATGGGGATGACCCCATTCTTCTTAATATGACCATCTCTGCGATTAGGTATGAAGAAAAATATTTCGAAACATATTTGGCAATAGATCCAGTTACACTCCAAAAAGGAGAAGGAGGGTTTTCTGAAGAACTCATTTTATCCTTAATTATAACCTTCTCAGTGATAAGTGCGGGAGCAATTATTGGTGCAATAAGTATATATTGGTTAAGAAGGAGAAACAGATAATTCTAACATTTTTTTTAAAAATTTACATTTAAGATTTTATTTAACAAAAAATTATGCATAACCTTTAATTTGGATAAAGGTTGAAATAATTTTCTATTATTATGAGTTTATAAGTTTTAAATCCCTAGTTTAATTAAGGTTTTTTACTTAAAATTTAGGATTAAATTATAGATCTGATGAACTAAATTCAGACGATCTAGTAACCAGACAGGTGTTTTAGGATTAACATTTGGGTTATGGAATCTGATTCAGGAATTACTCTAGTGTACAAACCATTCATGGATTTTCAAGTAAATGAAGATCTTGTTTCTGGACTTCTTACAGCTCTAAATCAATTTACTATAGTGGAATTTAAACAAGGAATAGAATCTATTGAGATGGGGGGATTAAGATGGGTTTACATACTAGATAAGGAAACTAATCTTCTATTTATAGGAGCAGATTCTAAAGAAGTAAGTAGTGATACCTTAAGATCGAGATTGGATGTAATACGGCACACTTTTATACAACAATACGCTAATGAAAAAAATCGGTGGGGGAGTAAATGGGCAGGAAATGTTGAAATCTACAAGCCATTTGAAAATGTTATAGATGAATATTATACCCAATGGAAACAAGCTGAACGTATAACCACAGTTGCTGAATTCTTCGATATGTTAGGGATATTTCAACAAATATTAAATTTAGTTATAAATGTAATTGAAGGTCATTTATCCAAAAAAAGAAAGAACAGAATTTATAAGAAAATCGATAATATGTTCCAAAATTACTCTCAATTAGATATTGTAAAAAAGAATCCAGAATTGAGCAGTATAACATTTCAGAGAAAGACAGGAATTAATATTATTAACATAAATCCTATGAACTGTGATATGCTTATTGTGGAAAAACAAATCATAAATTTAACCAAGCTGTTGGTAGAAATCCTTAAGGATGAAGAGGGATATTTCACATCAATAAAATTTTTTATCGAAGAAAATATTTTTGATTATCTTATCTCAAACTTTTCGCTTCTTAATGATTTAAATTTATTTCTTTTTCTAATTAAACTTTTTCTGATAAAGTAATTTATATTCAATTTCTTGATTTTATTCAATCCAAAAAAGAAAGAGAAAGAAGATCTATATCAAATCTTTGGTAATTTTAACTATTTACTATTCAAATTAAATACCATTAATTTTAAATAGATTTATTAAAAGCAATTTATTTAATTTATTAATTAATTCTTAGAAAATACTGTTAATTAACCATGGATCTGGTACTTCTTATCATCATTTTTTTCTTGTTTTTCTTAATTATTCTAAGCTATACTAAATCTAATTTAGATTTTGTAGCTATTTCTCTTTTATGTTGCTTTATAGCAGCTACAACCACTGGATTAATCAAAGGGATAGGATTTGATAGCTTTATAGGATTTATTGAATGGGAAGCAATTATTATAATATTAAGCATGAGTATTATAACAAAAATAGCCCAAGATTCGAACATTTTAGAATTTGTAGCCGTAAAGCTTTTTAAATTGTCAAAAGGAGAACAAAGAATATTTTTTTGGTTACTCTGCATAATTACTACTCTTTTAGCTGCTGTTATTAGTGACGTAGTAGTAGTCTTAATATTAGCACCAATAGTAATTCGACTTTGCCACTTTCTTAAAATAAGAGCTGGAACGTATCTTTTAGGAATGACGATTTGTATCAATATTGGCTCAATTCTAACTCCCTTCTCAAGCGGAGAAAACATTATCATTTCTACCGCATTTACCGAGCTCGATATACTTTACTTTATTCAGTTTTATTGGATAATATCTTTTATTTTGTTATTTTTTACAATTTTTCTTTTAGACAAATTTGTTTTAAGTAAAGAACCAAAAATAGAAGAGTTACAAAAAAAATTTGTTATCGATTTAATAGATACTGATATTATGGTAAAAAATAAAAAGATGTTTCATTTTAATGGTATTGCCATAATTATTACAATAATTTTGTTTGGTATCCTCCCATTACTATATTTAACCGCTATAATTTCAGCATTGATATTAGTACTCGTTAACAGGAATTATACGAAAAAATCTATGAGTGAACTTTTAAAAGATATTGAGTGGGAAATCTTGTTCTTCTTCATTTCATTGTATGTAGTCGTTGGATGCCTTATAGAAGCTGGATTTGCAGAGCTTTTTGAAATGATCCCGTTTGAAGTTTTAAATCCTTTTGTTTTAGCTTTTATTATCCTAATAATAATCAGTTTTATCTCTGGTGTTGTTGCGAATACTCCAACTGCGTTAATTTTTATCCCAATAATTGGAATATTAATAGAACCAGTGTCCACTGGTGGCTTTGGATTTTCAGCAGTTCCCTTGCTTTTTTCGCTTATAATCGGTATCAATCTTGGTGGAAACTTCTTACCTTCAGGAGCAGCTTGCGATATGATGACTTTAAAAATTGCACGAGATTCAGGGGTAGAGAACTTCAATTATAAGCGCTTGTTAAAGATGGGTGCGCTATTTGCACTAATTCATATTGGAATCGCGATAATTTCGTTATTGATTTTAGTTCCAATATTTGGATAAAAACAAATTAATCATAATTTATGGAAATAAACCTCTTAATTCGTGAGCTATCGCTAATCTCTTTGCACCAATAGCAAAAGCTGATGTTCTAAGCGAGATATGCTTTTTCTTCGAAAGTTCATAGACATCTTCAAATGTTTTAATGAGAATATTTTTCATTTCTCTATTGACACGATCTAATCCCCAGAAATAGCTATGTATATCTTGAATATATTCAAAATATGAAACAAGTACCCCACCGCTATTTGCGAGAATATCTGGAACGATAATTACTCCTTTCTCGTTTAAGATAGCATCGGCTTGGGAAGTTGTAGGACTGTTTGCACCTTCTAATATAATATTACATTCTACTTTGTCTGCATTCTTGCTATATATTTGATTCTCCACCGCAGCAGGAATCAAAACATCACATTTTGTACTGAGCAATTCATTATTTGTAATGTGGGTAATATCTTTTCCTTCATAATCTTTTAATAAATTCCCTTTTTGTTTCCACTTTGATATTTCATTAATGTCTAAACCATCTGGTGAATAAATCCCTCCTTCTTTTTCAGAAACTGCAATAATATTACATGAACGGTCACATAATTGTTTAGCAACATTAGATCCCACTTTCCCAAATCCTTGAATAACTACTTTCATTTTAGTTAAGTCATAATTTAGTTTTTGGCAAAGATGATCAAGGATATAATACATTCCAGTTCCAGGAGCTTCTATTCTTCCTATTGACCCTCCAATTTCAAGCGGTTTACCAGTTACCACACCGGGAATAGTTCGACCTTTTTGCATACTATATGTATCCATAATCCAAGCCATTGTGGTTGAATCAGTATACATATCTGGTGCTGGAATATCAATATCTGGTCCAATCATATTAATAATTTCAGCAGTATATCTTCGAGTTAATCTCTCTAATTCTCTCTTCGATAGATCTTTAGTGTCTACACAGACTCCTCCCTTAGATCCTCCCATGGGTATGTTTAGAAGACTTGTTTTAAATGTCATTAAAAACGCTAAAGCTTTCATTTCATCAAGAGTAACATCAGGCGAATATCTTATACCTCCTTTTGCCGGACCTCGTAAGGTAGAATGATGAACCCTATAACCTTCGAAAATCTTAAGAGAACTATCATCCATAAGTATAGGAATAGAAACTATTAAAGCTCTCTCTACTTTTTTAAGATATTCCAATGTATTTGGATTTAAATCTATTAACTTAGCAGCAATATCAAGCTTTTTTTTAGCACTTTCAAATGGATTAATATCAAGTAAAATTTTTTCACCATAAATTATTCATCATTATAATTAGTTAATATTTTAAAAAATATATAAATTAAATAACTTTTAATAATATTTGATTTTGCCATTAAAAAAATAGACAGTTTCTAAATAAACATACAAATTTCTGAAAATTTTTTAATTAAATTTAAAAAAAGATTATTAAGAAATAAAAGAATGTTTTAAATCTTTATGAAATGTATTTAGAGGCGATAATTAAAATTCTTTTTTCATGTTTCTTATTACTGGCCTACTATCAGTTCAATATAGGCCATGGGGCCAAAATTATAACCACCCCCGTAATCTCATTGCTTCTATAACCCTATCAATTGAAATTATATAAGCTCCCATTCGATTATAAGTGTTATATTCTTTCGTTTTGTCAACTACAGAACGATAAGCACTAGTCATCACTCGATCTAAAGCTGTAAGAACTTCCTCTTCAGTCCAGAAATATTGATAATACCCCTGAACCATTTCAAAATAGGAAACAGTAACTCCTCCTGCATTGCATAAAAAATCAGGAATTACGAAAACATCATTCTTAAATAGAATTTCATCAGCTTCAGGAGTAGTTGGCCCATTAGCAAGTTCCGCTATCATTTTACAATTAACATTTTCTGCGTTTTTTCGCGTTATAACATTTTCAAGAGCAGCAGGAATTAAAATATCGCATTCTAATTCTAATAATTCCTCATTTGTTATCTCTTTTGCATCTTTTAAACCTAAAACTGTTGATGTTTTCTCTTTTTGAACTAAAGCCTTACTAGGATCGATACCATTATTATTGTATATTCCTCCTTTCGAATCAGATATCGCAATAATTTTACAATTATAATCGTTTGTTAAGATCTTAGAAGCCCAAGAACCTGCATTTCCAAATCCTTGTATAACAACTTTTGCACCATTTAAACGTAATCCAATGTCTTTTGCGGCTTCTCTAATACAAAAAGCCCCTCCTTTAGCAGTTGCTATTAAACGTCCTTCACTACCACCTAAAGGTAAAGGTTTGCCCGTAATAACCGAGGGAACATGTTTACGCATGATTTTTTCATATTCATCCATCATCCATGCCATAATTTGTGGATTAGTGTAAACATCTGGGGCCGGAACATCAATATTTGGCCCTATAAAATCAGCGAGTTGCCTTATATAATTTCTAGCAAGTTGTTCAAGTTCCCTGTTAGTCAATTCTTTTGGGTTGACAATTATTCCCCCTTTAGCACCTCCTAGCGGGAGATCAACGCAAGCAGTCTTCCAAGTCATCCAAGCACTAAGAGCTTTAACCAAGCTCGCACTTTCATCAGGATGCCATCTAATACCTCCTTTCATTGGTCCTCTAGCAGAATTATATTGAGATCTAAATCCTTTATAAACTTTTAATGAACCGTCATCCATTTTCATAATGATTTTTACTTCAATAAATCTCTCTGGTTTACTTAAAGCATCATAAATCTCTCTGTTGCAACCTTTAATTTTGCACGCATTATAAAGTTGTTTTTGAGACAACTCAAATGCATCATACTTTTCACTCATAAAATTCTTTTTTAGAATAGTTTTTTTCAATTATTATAAAGGTTAATATATTTACTCTGAATTTATTTGTAATTTCTTTAAAATATAAATAATTATTTATTATTATAACTAAAAACAATAAAAGTCTATTGTATAAAATCTAATAAATCTTAAATGAAATTAATCAAGATATTTTGACTTATTGATATTTTGATTTTAAATGAAGATTTATTGTCTTTGCTGCTTTACGTCCAGCACCCATAGCACTTATAACGGTTGCAGATCCTGATACAATATCACCACCAGAGAAAATATCCTCCAAGTTCGTTTTTCCACTCTCATCAACTTGGATATAACCCCTTTTATTTAATTTTAATCCTGAAATAGAATCTGTTAAAATTGGATTAGCAAGAGTGCCTATAGCTAAAATTACCGTATCACATTTTATTAAGAATTCTGAATTTTCAATAGGAATTGGTCTTCGTCGTCCTGATTGATCATATTCTCCTAATTTCATTTTTATTAATTCAATTTTTTCCACGCTGCCTTCTTTATCTCCTAAAATTTTCACAGGATTAGTTAAAAATTTGAATGTTATTCCCTCTTCAACAGCATGATGATATTCTTCTTTTCTTGCAGGCATTTCAGTTTCACTTCGCCTATAGACGATCATTACTTTTTCAGCTCCTAATCTTAATGCCACACGTGCAGAATCTAGAGCCGTGTTCCCACCACCAATAACAGTAATAGTTTTACCGATTTTTACGGGGGTATCATATTCTGGAAATTTGTAACCCTTCATTAAATTAGTTCTAGTAAGGAATTCATTTGCTGTAAGAACTCCATTTAAATTTAATCCCGGAATTTTATTCATCATGGGTAAGCCTGCACCTACGCCAATAAAAAATGCTTTAAAACCCATATTTTTTAAATCATTGATAGTTAAAGTTTTTCCAATAATCATATTATATTCAATTTTTACTCCTAACATTTTCAAAGTCTCAATTTCATCCTCAACAACTACTTTAGGAAGCCGAAATTCTGGAATACCGTAAACAAGTACTCCTCCTCCTGTATGAAATGCCTCAAAGATGGTTACCTCGAATCCATATCTAGCAAGATCTGCGGCACAAGTTAGTCCTGCGGGACCTGAGCCAATAACTGCAACTTTTATATGATTAGGTGCCTCACAATCAGGACACTCTTTAATTTGATTTTTTCTTTCCCAATCTGCTATAAATCTCTCAAGAGCTCCAATCGCAACTGGTTCCCATTTTTTACTTAGAACACAAGCGTTTTCACACTGATCTTCTTGAGGACACACTCTTCCACATATAGCAGGTAATATATTATAATTTTTAATGCTACGAATTGCTTCTAAATAATTATTTTCCTTAATTAGTTTGATAAAATCTGGAATATCAATATTAACTGGACACCCATTGATACACTTAGGCTCATCACATTGTAGACATCTTTCAGCTTCTTTTTTAGCCATTTCTTCAGTAAACCCTAAAGCTACTTCTTCAAAATTATCTATTCTAATATTAGGGTCTTGTTCTGGCATTTTTTGTCGGGGTGGAATTTTAGCCATTATCATCTGTCTCTTTATTATTTTTAATTTTTTTCAATTCCTTTTAAAACCCTACATTCTTGTTTATAAAGATCAAAAGATTTCTTCTCAAATTCAGTAAATCGTTTTTCTCGGTTTAATAGGATGTCAAAATCAACCATATGACCATCAACATCTGGACCTTCAACGCAAGCAAAATGGATTTCTCCATCTTTTGAAGGGAATCGACATCCTCCGCACATTCCTGTTCCATCTACCATAATAGTATTTAGTGATACGAGAGTTTCTACTCTTGGCAATCCTTCAACTCCACTTGTCATTAATGCAACATTTTTCATCATTATCATGGGTCCAATCGCAATAACTAAGCTTATTTTTTCTTCCGAAAGTAGTTTTTTTAAGGGGTCAGTTACAAAACCTTTCATTCCTTCACTTCCATCATTTGTAGTAATTATTAGTTTATCACTTACAGCAGTCATTTTATCTTGCCAAAATATTAAATCCTTTGTACGAGCACCTAATATTGAAATAATTGTGTTACCTGCTTCTTTAAGTTCCTTAGCTTGTGGATAGCATGGTGCAATTCCAACACCCCCACCTATAATTACAATTGGATTTTCATATTTTTTGATATGGATTTTATTTCCTAATGGACCTACTACATCTAATATATCATCACCTTTTTCTTGATGAGAAAGGAGTAATGTTGATTTACCAACTATTTGAACTACAAGTGTAATTGTGCCTTTTTGTCTATTATAATTGGCAATAGTGAGAGGAAATCTCTCACCTTTTTCATTAATTCTTACTAATATAAAATTACCTGCATTTGCTTTTTCAGCAATTAGTGGTGCATGAATATCAATTTCAAATAATGTTCCACTTTTTCCAAGTTGTTTTTTTTTTAAAATCTTATAAGGCAATGCCACACCTCTTGTTTATAGATTCTATTGAAATCTTAATTTTTAAACAATTTAATTCGGTCTAATTGAAGAATATTACAACAAAAAAAAAATATTTCATAAATTAATTTGATTATGGGAAATCTTTCCTTTATTTTAGAGATAATTAATAAATTATTTTAATATATTCAATATAATATTGAGTTACTTTTCCAATCTAACTTTAAAGTTTTGTAATCATGGATAATGTTATTGTTTTAGATTTTGGTGGGCAGTATGCGCATTTAATTACAAGACGAATTAGAGATTTAGGAGTTTATTCTGAGATTTTACCTTATGATGTTGATCTAGATAAAATTAGAAAAATCACACCTAAGGCAATAATCTTCTCTGGAGGTCCTGGTAGTATCTATGAAAAAGATAGCCCGACTATAAGTAATGAATTTTTTCAATTTACCTTTGAAAATAAAATCCCTATATTAGGAATCTGCTATGGACATCATTTAATTATACATAAACATGAAGGAGAAGTAGATCCTAAAGAAACAAAGGAATATGGTAAAGCAAATCTTATAATTATTGAAAAAAATCTTCTTTTTGACTCGCTAGAGAGAGAAGAAATTGTATGGATGTCTCATGGTGATCAAGTTACCTCCTTGCCCAAGGGTTTTAAAATTTTAGCCAAAACAATTACTTGCCCAATAGCATCTTATTCAAATGAGGATCAACTATTATACGGAGTTCAGTTTCATCCCGAAGTAGTAAATACTCCTAAAGGTAATAAAATTTTAGAAAATTTTGTATTTAAAATAGCTCAATGTAAAAAAGAATGGAAAGTTGAAGGTTTAATAGAAAAAATTATTGAAGAAATTAAAAATGAAATAGGACCAGATAATAAAGTGATTTTAGGGTTAAGTGGGGGTGTTGATTCTTCTGTAACGGCTGTTTTAATTCATAGAGTTATTGGTGATCGCTTACACTGCGTTTTTGTGAATAATGGCTTATTAAGAAAGAATGAAGAAATAGAAGTCCAAAACACATTCAAAGAACAATTGAATTTTAAAAATTTTCATTATATAGACGCCCAAGAACTATTTTTAAAAAGGCTTGAGAATATTGAGGATCCAGAAGAGAAACGTAAGATAATTGGTCATACTTTTATTGAAGTATTCGAAAATAAAACGATTGAGCTAGAAAAAGTAAATCCAGATATTAAATACCTTGCACAAGGGACGATTTATCCTGATCGTGTAGAAACAAGCGCAACTAGTAATGCTTCAGCAAAAATCAAGTCTCATCATAACGTAACTTTACCCGAAGATATGACACTGCAAATCATTGAGCCATTAAAAGACTTGTATAAAGATGAAGTTAGAAGAATTGGGATTAAACTTGGTGTCCCAAAAGAAATAATTTCAAGACATCCATTTCCGGGACCTGGTTTGGCGGTAAGAATTATCGGTTCTATAAACAAAGAAAAACTTGATATTTTGAGGGAAGTAGATGAGATTTTAAATGATGAGATTAAAAAAGCAGGAATATATGAAAGTTTATGGCAAGTTTTTTGTGTTTTTTTACCACTAAAAACCGTCGGTGTCATGGGAGACTACCGTACATATGAATATATTTGTGCGATTAGAGCTGTTGAATCTCTTGATGCAATGACTGCTAATTTTGCTAAACTGAACTGGGATTTGTTAGAGAAAATAGGAACACGAATTACCAATGAGGTTAAGGGTATAAATAGGGTTGTATATGATATCACCAATAAACCTCCTGGGACGATTGAATATGAATAAATTTAACTTTGATTGAATTTAATATAAAGAATAGGATAAAAATTAAGATTTAATTTATAGTTTAGTTATAGTTTCTTTTTCTTATTTCCATGCCCGACTTGAAGTATAAAATTATGACTATGGTAAAGGTTTTTAAATTTTCCAATTTTTAACGTCATGATTATAATGACTGAAAAAGAAATCGCTTGGGATTTAACAGAAATCTTCTCCGGGCATGATGACCCCAAAATCACTGAATGTATGGATAACCTTTCCAATAAAGCTACTGAACTTGTTAATAATTATAAAGGGAAAATTAACTCTACTGAATTTACACCTGAGAAATTGTTAGAATTGTTTAAAATACAGGAAGAATTTCAAGCAGAAATTGGTGAATTAGATCTTTATAAGAATAGATTATACAGTGCTAATATGATAATTCCAGAAAATGAGGCTTTGAAGAATCGTATTGATGATTTTTCTACAAAAATATCTAAAGATCTGGCTTTTTTAGAATTAGATATTGCAAAATTCGTTAATGATAATTCTGATATAATTAATAATCCAATTTTATCAAATTATAAACATTTATTAGAAATTATTAAAAGAAATTTTCCTCATGATCTTTCTGAAGTAGAAGAACAATTAATTCTTGAAAAAGATCAATACGGGATAAGAGCATGGAGTACTTTACAGTCTAAATGGTTAAATACAAGAAAAATAGTAGTAAAAGTTGAAGGTGAGGAGAAGGAATTATCTTATGGGGAAGCTAATGCTTTACTTAACCATCCAGATAGGGATACTAGAATATCAGCAAACAAGTCTATTTATGGCTTGCTAGGAGAAGATGAGTATATATTTTCTTCTGCTTTGAGAAGTATTTGTAGCGACTGGTTTAATAATTCGAAGAGAAGAAAATACGATAGCCCAATGCATGATAGTCTCATTGTAAATGATACAACTCAAGAAATAATTGATAATTTGATGAGGGCAATAGAAAATGGTGTAGGTGTTTATCGTAGATATATAAATCTTAAAGCAAAGATCCTAGGTTTTCCTAGGTTAAATTGTGCTGACGTTCGTGCTCCGCTTCCGATTGCCCCACATAAAAAATATTCATGGGAAAAAGCTAAAGAACTTGTAATTCAAGCAAATAAAAAATTTGACAATGAATTTGTGGAGTATCTTAATGATATGTTTAGTCGAAATCACATTGACGCAAGTCCTAGAAAGGGTAAAAGAAATGGAGCCAATTGCGCTTCTTGGTATAAAGGTACATCTGCATTTGTTCTCATGACGTACACTGGAGAAATGAATGAAATTTTTACACTTATCCATGAGCTTGGTCATGCAATTCATGATTATTTAGCCATTCAAGCACAAACATACTTTAATATTCATCCGGGGTATACAGTAGCAGAAACTGCATCAATATTTGGAGAACTTTTATTAACAGATTTGCTTCTTGAAGTAGCACAATCTAAAGAAGAAAAAATGGTAATACTAGCCCATGTTTTAGACGATGCTGGACAAGCCGCATTTCAAGTAAGCGCAAGATTTTGGTTTGAACAAGATCTATATAAAGCTGTTGAAAAAGGTGAAAATTTGGATGGAAAAACAATTTCAAAATATTGGTGCGCTGGTAGAGACAAAATATATGGAGATTCTGTTGAATGGTTTGAGGAGATGGATTGGGAATGGACTATGAAGCAACATTACTTTTTCCCGAATTTTCGCTTCTATAATTATCCCTATGTCTACGCTCAACTATTCGTTTACGCATTGTATCAAACTTATAAAAAAGAAGGTAAAGAATTTGTTCCTAAATTTAAGAAGCTTCTCGCTGCCGGAGGTAGTGTTCCCCCAGAAGAATTAGGGATGATTGTGGGACTAGATATCACAAAACAAGATTTCTGGAATCTAGGAATAAAACAATATGAAGACTTTGTTAATCAATTAGAAAATCTTATGAAATAATCGAGATTTTTTATTTATTTTAGATTTAATTATTTCTAATTTTATTGTATGAAAAAGAAGGGAAATAATTTATTCATAATTCCCCGAATAAATTTCCTCTTTAACTAACTCAAAATCAATTGATTCTTGAGATTTAACTCCAAGACTCCACTTTTTACACACATCTTTAGCTCTTTGAGAAATATATGCGATATCATCACGGCTAACTAAGTTCAACTTAAATTTTCGAACTCCGGCTAGCAACTGCTTTAAACCAATGCCTAATTTGCTACCAAAATAAGTATAAACTCCAATCGCCGAAGGAGGAATAAGATGTCCGTTATGAATTCTATTTAAACCATCATATTCAACAAATGCTTCACTTAAGGTTAAACTTTTAGGATCTTTATCCTTAGGGAATCCTAAGTTTTTTAACATTGCTGGGGTGGCTTCCTTTTTGCCAATAACCTCTCCTATATATTTCGATTTCATAGCAGCAGTAATTGGTGCTCTTGCCATAGCAATGCAGTTTATATAAGGAGCTCCCATTGCAAGTGCTTTAAATATTTGTGTTTCATTTGCAATACCACCTGCTATTGCAATAGAGGGTATAGTAGCGTTTGGGTTTTTCTTTTTAATCATATCAAGGCATCCAACTATAAGTGCTTCTAAATAGGCTGTAGGAATTGATCCTTCATTCATCATACTTACAGGGCTCATTCCAGTGCCCCCACCAGCACCATCAAAAGTCATTCCATCCACTTTTCCTTCAATACCTAACCTCAAAATCCAGGCTGTTGCTGCTGGTCGATATGCTCCTGTCTTTATAAAAATATTTTTTGCACCACTCGAGCGAACTTGATCAATTTCTTCTAAAACATCTTCTGTAGATGATAATCCAACTCTACTATGCCTTTCAAAGTCAGGTATTAATCCTGCTTTCCATTGCTCAATAATAACAGGATCAGAAGGATCTGGGAACACTAAATATCCTCTACTTTGTAATAACTGTGCACGCTCCAACGATTCTAATCTCACTTCGCCTCCAATTGCTTTTGCACCTTGACCAAATTTTATTTCAAGAGAGTTTACTTCTAAGTTAGATATGACGTAATCAAAAACACTTAATCTTGTATCTTCTACATTTTTTTGAACAATAATATCCCCATGCTTCCCATCCCAAAATTCTCTGTACTTTTCAACTCGATTTTTCATATCTTTAGTATCGATCACTTTAGGATATACGGCATGGTTTGCGAATTTGGCATAGGGATCCATCCCAACCACATTCTCGCCTATAGTGATACTAATTCCTGCTAATGCTGCTCCTATTGCCAAGCCATCCCAATTTCGTTTTGCAACATAAGTACTTCCTAAACCTGGAAGTATAAATGGATACTTTTGTTCAATATTTCCCCACTTAGTCTTGATGCTAACATTAGGAAATATCACTTTATCTGCATCTGCTTCAATTCCTTGGGCTCCTCGACATTCAAATTGAATTTGAAAGTCACTAAATGAGAATCCAAAATCTTTTGGGGAACCAGCAGTAGAATTTCCAAAATATTCTCTCCGAGGATATAAAACTTCACGTCCTCGTAAAGCTGATTTTGAAACTTCGCAAAAAACAGGACAATCAGCAACACAAATCGGGCATAATCCAGACTCACAAGAATCCTCAACTCTCGTTCTAGACCCGATCATGCTTGTTTGATGGGTAACCATCGAAAATTTTGTCATTTTTTCTCATAACTCCCTTGTTTTATTTTTTTAGTATTTATTTTTGAATTTTTAAATTTTCATTCAAACTTTAAAAAATTATTTAATTTTCTTTCATTAATTTGTATATTGTTAAATATGTTCCAATCGCGTTCATTATTCTCGAGTTTTTCTAAATGGGGTACTTCTTTTACAATTGACTCAATAGGATCTAAGTCAGATGCTAATAACTCCATACAAGCCATTGCGGTATCACAATTCCACCTACGTGCTTTTCTCTCTGACTCGAATATTCTTCCAAACGGTATTGAATTGCCCTTACAAGTATGGAATATTTTCCGGCCATATGAATATTTTTCTCCACATTCAGGACATTCAATCAATTTTAATTCTTTTCTGTTATCTAGATTACTTCCAAATACTAAACCGTTTAATTCTATAAAATTATCACATCTCCACTTACGATAATTTCCATCTTGAAAACTTAAACCGCTAGTAATGGCAGTTTCTTCGCAGGTATGGCATATCTTTCCATCGTATAAATATTCTTTTCCACAAATTTGACATTTTAACGGCATTTTAATTCACACTCTTTTTCAAATCTCTCCTTGTACCACTTCATATAATCGTGGTCTAGCGTTGTAATAAACCATTAACCTTTCAGGCATAGTTTTTTTAATTCGCTTAATCACTGTTGTTACTCCATTACGATTATCTCCATATCCCATTGCCCTAGCCCATTCTGCTGCTGAGCATCTTCCTACTTCTCTTAACTTTTCTAAGCAAATTTCTTCCCATGTTCGAAAATACTCTTGAATTGTTATTTTTATAACCTCCTATCAAAACTTTGTTTTTTTTTAATCCTCTTCTATATATTATTTTTATAATTGTGGGAATGACTTCCCGTTATTTGTTACTAAAGGTGAACTTGTATTTATAATTTATTGAAAGAAATAATAACTTTTCATGATTTTTCTAAACTTTCGACAAAAAACTTCAAGTTTTAATGAAATTTTTTTTAGTTTCAAACCCTTTTTCTGCAAATTATTCAGTGAAAATCTTCTTCTATATAAATTTTATGTAAGGTTATTGAACATTTTAAATTTTTTTCCATTAATAATAGCAAAAGTCGACACTAAAAATTAAATATATGAACATTGCAAATAAAAGAATTGATTTTAGTGAACAATTATTTATAAATTCAGACCTTGTATTAATAGTTAAGGATTTTTATTGAACAGTTTTTGTATTAGTACTTTTGATTGTTTTCCTTCATTCTTTTTCTAGCAATTTGTTAAAAGAAGTTTCCTCTTTAAGTATATTTAAGACTATATGAGTATTAGTGCGTTCTACATATGGAGAAGCATGAAGTTCTTCTTTTATCATATCGCTGAGCTCTGCCCTTGTTTTAAATCTTGCTAAAATTAAGGCATCATATGTGCCTGTAATATCATAAACAGCGAATACATTTGGATTTTGGGCTATTATTTTTTCAACTTCTATCATTTTTCCTTTAGAAATTGTTAACTCGATAATAGCAATAATATCATACCCTACTTTTTCATAATCAATGTCTAGACTATACCCTTTAATTATCTTGGTTTTTACCATTTCATCAATGTGATTTTTTATTGTTAATGGTGATCTTTCCAATTTCCTGCCTAGTTCTCGATTAGATAATCTGCTATCTTCACTTAAAAGTCCTAGTATTTCATTATCAACTTTTTTAGTTGTTTGTTTTATCTCATGAGTCATATGAATTAATATAAGAACTTATTGTATATAAATTTGAGCATCATTTGATATTGACTATCATTTTTTCAGACTCATTTAGTGTAGTTGTTTTTGTCGGATGCCATCATTTAATTACATTTAAATTTAGGAATACACTATTTGATAATATACAATAAAAAAATCTTAGATCAAAATGATTGAAAAAGATCACCCAAAAAGGAAGGAATTATGTGAAAAGGTAATTGAAAAGGTTAGAGACGAAGATATCAAATTTATCTACCTTCAATTCACCGACATGCATGGAATCGTTAAATCGTTCGAGGTCAATTCAAAAAGGATTGAAGATATCTTTGAAATTGGTCAGAGTTTTGATGGCAGTTCTGTTACGGGGTATGGTGCTATAGAAGAGTCTGATAAAGTAGCACTACCAGATCCAAGCACGTTTTATGTAATTCCCTGGAGGAATGATAAAAGAAAAGTTGCGAGAGTTTTTTGCGATATATATAATCCTGATGGCTCCAGGTATGAAGGAGATCCTCGATATATCCTTCAGAGGGTTGTTAAAAAGGCAGAAAGCCATGGATTTACGTTCTTTTGCGCACCAGAGATGGAGTTTTTTATATTGGAACAAAATACTAAAGAGGAAATATTTAGTCCAGCAGATATGCGGGGGTATTTTGATTATGATCCTTATGATATAAATGAAAGAATGAGGTACACAATTGCAGAATATTGTGATTCAATGGGAATTGAGATAGAGGCGCTTCACCACGAGGTTGCTCTTGGTCAACATGAAGTAGATTTTCGATATGATGAACCGGTTAAAACTGCTGACAATGCAAATACAATAAAAATGATAGTTAAGACTGTAGCGGCAAAGAATAACATGATCGCGACTTTTATGCCAAAACCATTCGCGGGAATTAATGGTTCTGGACAACATGTACACCAGTCTCTATGGAAAAACGGAGAGAATCTTTTTTATGATAATAAAGATCCTGATAATATCTCCACTTTAATGAAAAAATGGATTGCTGGTCAATTAAAACATGCAACCTCGATGTGTGCTGTTTTGAGTAGCTGGCCTAACTCATATAAAAGACTTGTCCCAGGATATGAAGCTCCAGTCTATATAGCCTGGGGGTTCAGAAATAGATCACCGTTAATAAGAGTCCCAGATTTTCATGGTAAGCCTAGCGCTGCTCGTTGTGAAATTCGATGCCCAGATCCTGCTGGAAATCCTTATCTTCAATTCGCGGTATTATTAGCAACTGGTTTAGATGGCGTTCTATCTGACGATATAGATATTCCAGAAGCACGAGATGAAAATGTATATAAACTAACAACAAAAGAAATGGAAAAAGCTGGAATTGTTGCTTTACCAGGTAGTTTGAGTGAAGCTTTAAAAAAGTTTCGTCAATCTGAGTTTATGGAAGAAGTGTTTGGTGAACAACCTTTTAAAAATTTCTACTATGCTAAATTAGAAGAAAATGATGCATATCGACTTGTAGTAAGTGAATGGGAGAGAACTCGATATATAACCCGTTTATAAATTTTTAAAATTATTTTCTTTTATGGTTCAATTTTTTCTATAAGCTTTTTAAAATGTAGTTTATTATTACTTGTTATTAAAAAAATTTTTATTAAAAACAAAAAGGGAATAAAATTGGCGGAAACAAAAGATTGGATTTTTTTATTTCCACTGATCGTCGTTGTGTTAATGATAGTTCTACTATTCTTACCTATTATGTATCTTTCTATGGATTATTATATTACCGCTCACCCACCTCCACCTGATTTCTCTGTTGCGGGAGATCTTTTGCCTTTTGGGGGTAGCTTTTTAGAGGAGCTTCAACCTTGGGTCAGTACTTATTCAGATGCTGAAAATGTCCGAAATGCATTTATGTGGGTAGGGATTATATTTGCAGTCGGGTATGGACTTGATGCTTTGACATTACTAATTGGAGCAATTAGAGTTAAAACTGGAAGTAAAGAACTCAAAAAGGTTAGAAAAAGATGGTTAAGTTCAGGAATAGTTAAGATAATTTCTCAAGTAGTAGTGATTGTAATTATGATAGCTATCATTCCTGGAATCTTAGAGGAATATGGGATTATTTTTGGATTTACCATGGGAATAGGTATGATATTAACAATGGTTGCTGGAGGTATTTTAATCTTCGCATATATTTTAGCAAAAATAGCAGATTAGCTTAATTATTTTCAAACTTTTTTTTAATTTCTCTTATTAAGTCTTATTTTCCACAATTTCTTTCATTTTTTCTATATATTCAAGCGATTGATGGCGAAAATATGTGTTATAAAGCTCAGCATAAGTTCCTCCTTTACCCATTAGCTCATCGTGATTACCTTCTTCAACAATCTTTCCCTGTTCGAGCACAATTATGCGTGAGACATGTCTCACTGTCCAAAGTCGATGCGCAATAATGATGGATGTACGCCCTTCAATTGTTTTCTGTAATGCATCTTGAATCTTCGTTTCAGTGAAAGGATCGACAGACGCCGTTGCTTCATCCAATATGAGAATTGAGGGATTTTCTAATAAAACCCTAGCAAAAACTACTAATTGGCGCTGTCCCATTGAAAGTAGACAACCTCGTTCACCAGTATAAGTCTTAAAGCCATTTGGCAGATCTTCAATCCAATCTGAGCCGCTGGAGTTATCAAGAGCATTAAAAACAGCTTCTTCTGTAGCATTTTTACAACAGTATTTGATATTATTTTCGAGAGAATCAGCCCAAAGAAATGGAGTTTGTGGTATTATTCCAATCTGTTTTCGATATTCGTTTAGATCGTAACTCTTTATGCTTATTCCATCTACTAAAATATCTCCTTCTTGAAATTCATAAAATCTAGCGAGCAGTTTTGCTAAGCTTGATTTTCCTGCACCTGTATGACCTACAATGGCTAAGGATTCTCCAGGTTTAATTTTTAAATTAAAATTTTGAAAAACTTCCTTAGATGCTTCATATCTAAAATTGACATTCCTAAACTCAATTTCACCATTAAGTCTTGGTGGTTTTATATTATCATTTTGAACAATTAAAGGTAATGCATCTATTAAAGCAAAAATTCGCTCTGAAGCAGCCATACCTGTCTGAAAAACTGGCCAAAATGAGGCAATAGACAACAATGGAAAAAATAGAAAACCTAACCCAGATAAAAACAGGTTCAAATCTCCGATACTTAATGTACCATCTATTACCCTTGATCCCCCAAGAAATACTATTAAAGTTAATACCAGCCCTTGAATCATGCTTAAAGCCGGCCATACCACACTAAAAACAAAGCCTCTTCGTAGATTAACTCTGTAAGAGGTGTCATTTACTTCATTAAAAGTCTCATATAATTTTTGTTCCTGTCGGAAGGTTTTTGCAATCTGAATTCCCGAGAAACTTTCTTTGACATATGTATTAACGGAAGCGAGTGCTCGTTGTCCTAATAACGCTCTCCTTCTTGCAATTTTACGATAAGAGAGTGCTATAATAAAAAATAAAGGAAATGAAATCAATGTTGCGAAAAATAACATGATATTCATAAAAACCATTATTACTAATAAAAAAATTACTATAAAAAAAGAGGATACTAAATCAAGGGAGAGCTCAACAATTTGACCCACATCTCTAGAATCTGTATTAGTTCGGCTCACTATCTTACCAATCGGATTTCTATCAAAAAAAGATAAATCATGATTTAAAACTGCTTCACCCGCATCCCTTCTTAAATCTAATACCACATCTCCAATGATTGTAGAAATTTTACGACGTCTAAAATAATTAAAAACCCATCCTAATATATTCAACGTAAAAGTAAGTGTTATTACAAAAATAATATATAGTACATTTCTATTGGTTTCTATATTATTTAGAACTACAGTCGTCAAAATTGGGATGAGAGAACTAGAGAGAGAAGCAATGGTTAAAAGGAACACTACAAATCCCATGGGACGTTTATACGGGCTAAAATATTGCAAGATCCGTTTTAATAAGGCTTTATCTGAAAATTCTCTGTCATATTCCTCAGCTTCTAGTCCAACCCACATGTTTCAAGAAACCTCCTTGTGTTTTATTATTTGATCTATGTCTACATCAAACTTTTTGATAAAGATTTTTTGATATTCATCTGAAGTCGATAATAGTTCATCATGAGTTCCCATTGCGGTTATTTCTCCCCTTTTTAAGACAATTATTAGGTCTGCCCATCTTATCTGTGAAAGCCTATGCGTTATGAGAAGTGTTGTTCTATCCTTGAGAATATTTCGAATTGCTCTTTGAATTTTATCCTCGGTGTTTGAATCTATTGATGAAGTTGAATCATCCAAAACAAGGATTCTTGGATCAGAGAGAAAGGCTCTAGCGATTGCTATTCTTTGTCTTTCCCCACCACTCAATTGAACGCCCCTCTCTCCAACTTCTGAATTATACTGGTTAGGTAATTGACAAATAAAATCGTGAGCTTGGGCTTCTTTAGCTACTTGAATAATTTCTTCTTTAGAAGATGTTCTACCAAATGAAATATTATTAAAAATTGAATCTGAAAACAGGAAAACATCTTGTTCTATATATGATATTTGACTCCTCAATGATTTTAAAGCATAATCTCGGATATCAATATTATCAATTAATATTTTGCCTTGATCAAGATTATATAAACGAGATATCAATTTGGTTAGTGTTGTTTTTCCTGAACCCGTTGTACCTACAATAGCTACTGTCTGTCCTGGTTTCACCTCTAAATTGATATTTTTTAATACTGGTTTTTCACTTCCAGGGTAAGCAAATGATATATTCTCGAATTTGATTCTTCCCTCTAATGATTTCGAAATTCCTTCAATATTTTCATCAATTTCAGTCTCTCGATTCATTAAATTAAGTAATCTTTGAGCACTGGTAATTGCTACCCGAACCATTGCAAAAACAAATAGAGAGATTTGAGTAGGAAAACGTAATTGCCTTAATAACGCTAAATAACCAATAATGGAACCGATTGGGAACAATAAATTCCCAAGTATTAAATTCAGACTAATTGCATGAGTTAGGCCAAAAGTAATAGTTAGGGCTAATATTAAGAAAGGAATATATTTTGCCTGGACTTTCCCTTGATCAATAAAAGCATCTCGATATCCCCTCGCGTTTAAAATGTACTTTTCTAATTCACCAACTTCTTGAACTGTAGCCTTAACAACTTCTATCCCCGTTAGTGTTTCGTTTAAAGTTGTATTCATCCCTCCGAAGAATCCCCTTAGTCTCCATGAAATTGGAGCTATTTTTTTAACATAAGATCTCAACGAAATTAAAAATAATACAGCAAACACAAGTGGAGCTAATATTAGTTGAAGTGGAAAAAAGAGTATTATATAAATTAAAGGGATTACCAAAGCAGTGAATGATTCGAATATTAAGGAGATTCCTGGACTAATAAGGAAATTAAGCATGCGGACATCATTAGTTGCTAGGGCCATCAATTCGCCAATTTGAATTTGCTCATGAAAAGATTGGCTCTTTCCTAAAAGGTTAGAATAGAATTCCCTCCTACAGTCTCTTTCCATCCTATGAGCTATAATTTCTCTTAGTGCAAAGCTTACCATTCTCAAAATTGGTGAAAAAATGCTCAATATTAAGATAATAATCGTATAATATACCAATGAAGAGGTCTTACCAAAATATAAATCGTTTATGGCATTACCGATAAGAACAGAAGTAATAGAAGTTAAGTTGGAAGTCAAAATTGTTGTAAATAACACAATTATAACATAGAACTTATTAGATTTAAAAAGAATATGCGAGAAAATCCAACTTCGTGAACCTTTGTGGCGAGCTTTTTCAAAAGGATCTTTTTCTGGCGAAAACTCAACAATACGTTTTTGAATAGTATTGTTTTTACTATTTTTCATCGATAACTATTGCCTAGTTTAATTGAAAAAATTTTCTCAAATTATTTTAATTGAAATCTTTGATGATTAATAGAGTTTTACGTTAGGAATTAAGAAATTAAAGCATAATAAATAAGAATAAATCCAATTAAGGAGGATAATTCCTCTTAGTACTTATAAGGGTCGTAGTTGCTTCAATCCACTGATTTAAATCATTATCATTTCTACAGAAAGTAATTATTTTATCTAGATCTTCTAATTTATTAAATTTACATTCAACCATTAAGTCCCAACCCCCGTAGATAGGTGTCGCATAAGTTATTTCCCAATCTTCATTAGGATTGTAAGATTTTAGACCTTTTAGTTTTTCTTTGACTTTCCATTGAGTCCCGATGATTTTCAATCGAATTAATATATAGCCACGATAATAAATTAATTTGACACCTAAATATTAGTATAATTTTTCTTTTCTTCCCGTTTTTCGGATGCTATAATAAATTGTGATATATTTTTAAGTATTTTTCAAGATCTCTATTAATGATAGAATAGCTGTAAGAATAATTCAAATTTAGGTTTACTTGAGGATTTTTATTATTATTAAAGAATCTTTTACCAATATACTTCTTTTAAAGTCTTATGATATTCATTTAAAGATTTTATTTCTACTTTCTTTTTTCTAACATTTTCTATCGCATCTACTACAGCTTTAGCAAGTTGTAGATTAATTATCACAGGAACATTATAATCTACAGCCATTCTTCTTATTTTATATTCATCTTCAATGATAGTTCTAAATTCTTCTTCCACTGTTGTTGGCATTGGGATATTGATTACCATATCTATATGCCCTTCCTGCAAGCACGCCATTATGTTGGGTTCTTTTCCAAATTCATGAACTTTATATAATTTTACCGCTTCGATTCCACTTTTATTTAGGGCAATAGCAGTATCTTCTGTGGCAAAAATGCTAAAACCTAGACTTTTCAATTTTTTGGCAAGTGGTATCACTTGTTTCTTCAATTCTTCTCCTCCTATAGAAATTAAAATATTCCCTCCTTCAACTGGAATATACATTTCTGTAGCTTCTAAAGCCTTTATTAGTGCATCTGGGAAATCCTCCCCAATAATTCCTATTTCACCCGTTGACGCCATTTCAACACCAAGTCTGAAATCCGCCTTATCTAACCTCATAAAGGAAAACATTGGTGCTTTAATCCCAACATAGTTTCCATAAGGAAGGTTAAGGAGTCTTTCAGGAATTTTATTACCCATTATTACCTCTGCTGCTAATCTCATTAGGTTTATTCCTCGAGTCTTTGAGACATAAGGCATAGATCTTGAACTACGTAAATTGCACTCAATTACATAAACATCTCCATTTTTAATCATATATTGAACATTAAAAGGTCCATGTATTTTAAGTGCTAAAGCAATTTGTTTAGTATAGTTTTCAATTGTATCTATAACATTTTTAGGAACTGTTTGAGGTGGAATTGCCATAGTGGCATCTCCACTGTGAATTCCCGCATTTTCTATGTGTTCGACAATAGCGCCTATCAATACATTATCACCATCAGATATACCATCACATTCAATTTCTCTAGCATCTGTAAAAAACTTAGTTATGACTATAGGATATTCACTCGAAACTGATGCTGCGAGATCAAGAGTATCTCTGAGCGTTTTTTCATCATATGATACTCTCATTGCGGCACCACTTAATACATATGAAGGCCTAACTAATACAGGATACCCAACTTCGCTAGCAAAATTTAAAGCTTCTTCTTTATTGACTAAGGCATTCCATTCAGGTTGTTTTATATTTAGTTGATCTAATAATGCACTAAATTTACTTCTATCTTCTGCCATATCTATTCTTGTTCCATGAGTTCCAAGTATTTTAAGATTAGTTTTTCTGAAAAATTCTGAGTATTTTGAAATTTTTGCTGCTAAATTATTTGCTATCTGTCCTCCTGCTGAAACAACTATCCCTTCTGCTTTTTCGAGTTCACATATATCAAGGACTCTTTCTCCAGAAATTTCTTCAAAATATAATTTATCTGAGATATCATAATCGGTTGAAACTGTCTCAGGGTTGTAATTGATCATAATAGCTTGATCAACTCCTAATTTTTTTAAACCCCATAAACAATTAACAGAGCCCCAATCAAACTCAACAGAAGCCCCTATTCGGTATGTACCAGAGCCTAACACAATTACTTTTCTCAGATTTAAATTATTCTCTTGCTCAAAATCAATATCATGTTCAGAAGCACTATAGGTAAGATATAAGTAATTAGTTACTGCTGGCCATTCAGCGGCTAGTGTATCAATTCTTTTTACATATGGATGAATTCCTAATTTTTTTCTCATTTGTCTTATAAAAATTGTATCGACGCCCATAATCTTACCAATCTGTCCATCAGAGAATCCAAATCTTTTTGCTCTTTCTAACCAATAACTTTTTTCAAGATCTTTAGATTCTAATAAATCAAGATGCTCGAGGTTACCTTCGACATCAATAATATTTTTTAGCTTATGTAAAAACCATTTATCAATTCTTGAAAGACGATAGATTTCGTCTAAAGAAATTCCTCTTTTTATTGCTTCAGCAATTCTAAAGACTCTTAAATCAGTTGGATTTCTTAAAGCATATTTTAATTCATTGATGTCCTCAATAGGTTCTAAATCATTAGCCACAAAACCCTTCATACCAATATCAAGCATTCGAATAGCTTTCTGAAGAACTTCTTCAAAAGTTCTGCCAATTGCCATTACTTCTCCAACAGATTTCATTTGACTCCCTAAACGACGGTCCACTTTTTGAAATTTTGTGAGATCCCATCTAGGAATCTTAAGTACTAAATAATCTAATGCTGGTTCGAAACAAGCTGTTGTAATTCCAGTAATTTTGTTCTTTAATTCTGGTAATGTGTACCCTATTGCTAGTTTTGCTGCTATATATGCTAATGGGTATCCAGTAGCTTTAGAAGCAAGTGCTGATGATCTTGAAAGCCGAGCATTTACTTCTATTGCGCGGAACTCTTTTGAAAATGGATCTAATCCATATTGAATGTTACATTCCCCTATAATACCAAGGTTTCGTATAACCCGAATGGAAGCGGATCTAAGCATTTGATATTCCTCATTTGTAAGAGTTTGGCTAGGACTTACAACAAACGATTCTCCTGTGTGAATGCCAACGGGATCAAAGTTTTCCATGTTACAGTTAATAAAACAGTTATCCTCAGAATCTCGTACAACTTCATATTCAATTTCTTTCCAACCCCATATACTCTCTTCAATTAGAATCTGATTTATTCTTGATTGAGCTAAACCTTTCTTTGCCATTCTTTCGAAATCTTTCATATTATTAACTATACCTGATCCTCTTCCACCTAAAGTATATGCTACTCGTATCATACATGGAAATCCAATCTCCTTAACAGCTTTTAACGCCTCAGGATGAGAATTTACAGCATAACTTTTACACACCTTAACATTAGATTCTTCCATTGCTTTAATAAACAAATCACGATCTTCTGTTGCTTCAATGGCTTCTATTGGAGTTCCTAACACTCTCAATTTATACTTTTCTAATATACCTTCTTCATTTAATTCAACACCAACATTTAAAGCAGTTTGACCCCCAAAAGATAATAAAATACCGTCAGGTTTCTCCTTTTTAATGACTTCTTCTACATATTTAACATTTATCGGTAATAAATAAACGTGATCTGATAATTGAGGGTCAGTTTGAATTGTAGCTATATTAGGGTTAATTAAAATTGTTTCAATTCCTTCTTCTTTTAAGGCTTTCAGAACTTGAGACCCACTATAATCAAATTCACCTGCCTGTCCGATGCGAATACCACCAGATCCAAGCACCAATGCTTTTTTTATACTCTTATCTAGTGGCAATTTTATTTCAACTCCATTACTTCCATAAATTTATCAAATAAATATAAAGAGTCTAGAGGGCCGGGACAAGCTTCGGGATGGAATTGTACAGCAAAAACAGGTTTACTTTCATGAATTAATCCTTCATTGGATTGATCATCAATATTTCTTAAAAATTCCTTAAAACCGCCAATTTCAAAATCTTTCACACAAAAACCATGATTTTGAGAGGTAATATAACAGTGATTAGTTTCAGTATTTATAACCGTTTTATTTCCTCCTCTATGCCCATATTTTAATTTATAAGAAGTCCCTCCCGCAGCTAAGCCAATAATTTGATTTCCTAAGCAAATTCCGAAAGTTGGAATATTGTTCTTAATCAAATTTCTACAAACCTCAATTGCCCCTTTATACATTGCAGGATCTCCAGGGCCATTTGAAATAAAGACTCCATTTGGGTTGTATTCCATAATTTGCACATATGAATGGTTATACGGCACAACTATAATTTCTAATCTTCTTTTTGCAAAATTCCGTAATATATTTAATTTAACTCCCATATCTAAGATAACTACTTTTCCAATCGGGTTAGGTTGTCTATAAATTTTTACTTCTTTTGTTGAGACTTCACTAGCTAACTGTCTTAAGTTAGGATCTTCTGCTTTTTTAACTTCTTCTTTTAATTGATCAATATTAGGTTCTTCTCCTGAGTTAAATACAGAGAGCAATCCTACTTGAACACCCTCTTCTCTCAAAATTTTTGTTATCGCCCTGGTATCTACCCATTCAATTCCAGGTATATCTTCTTCTCGAAGAAATTCATCTAAGGTTTTTGTACTTTCATAGTGACTAGGTTGTTTACAACATTCATTAACTATAAAACCAGTAACCTTTATCGAATCTGATTCAAAATGTTTATAAATGCCGTAGTTGTCCTTTTCCCATGATGGAACGCCATAATTTCCAACAAGAGGGTGTGTCATTGTTACTATTTGACCTTGATAGGAGGGATCGCTCAAAGTTTCGTTGTAACCCGCACCTGTCATTGTATTAAAAACTAGTTCTCCACTAACTTGTTTCGTTGCTCCAAATCCTACGCCTTTAAAATAACGACCATCTTGAAACATTAAAATTGCTGGTCTTTCCTTCTTATACAACATTTACAAAATTGTTATAGGCTTCTCATACATTCTTAAAACATAAATAAATAATTATGTCTTTTAAGATTGTTTATTAACGAGTTAAATAAACTCTAACTTTAAAGTTAATTTTTAATTAACGGCGTTAAATTAGTATAAAATATATTAAGATTTATTTTTCGTTGAATAGAATTTAACTATTTCTCAATATCTAAAGTAAGAATAAATTGTTCATGAGTTTTTCTAATGGATTCTAAGATTGGATTAAAATTAATAGTATCAAAGCCGTTCCACCATGAATAGCACCCCATGTTGATTTTCTCTAAATCTTTTGAGTTTTGTGTAATTATAACTCCATTGTCTAAAAGAAAAGAAGGATCTATAAGATCCTTATCACCCTCTTCAATTCTTTTTATATTTTGAAGCATGCATTCAAGTAAATCATCATAAATTAGAAGCGGGATATATTTTATTACCTTATTATCTAATCCATCTATTAAGCTAGCACGATCATTTTTTTCTGTTGTAAAGCCTATGTTTGAGAGATCGTAAATTTCAAGATCTATTAACTCAGGATGATATTCAGTTTCTTTTGATTTTTTAAATCTTTTATAATATGTGCCTTCTTTTACTTTAAACATTTTCACATTTTCTTGCTTTCTTTCTATTTCAACAAGAATTGAATTTTGTTCAAATCTTTTCCTACAAATATCTGAAATTAATTGACAATAATCTATTGCAGCGTCTATGAGATCGTCCTCAAGTATTTTTGCTTTAACAATAGTGTATAAATAAGCTCTCAAAAAAGCAGAGAAATCTTCTTCTAAAGTGGGTAGATTTCCATAAAGATACTTTGTAAAATCCCACCAACTTGATACTCGTTGATGGGAAAGAGATAAAAAGAAATTTTCACGCGAACGAACCTCAGTATAATATAATAATTTTTCAAATCCAAATTTAAGAAATTGAAGAGGATCAATTATAGCTGTAAGATCTTCGGTTACTGGAAATGAAATCGGTTCTCTAGGTCGTATTAAAACTGATCTTTCACCATTGAATACTCGATCAACTCTCATTGGTAGGGGCATAATTGGATTGGTTCCTATAGAACTGATTAGGTTGGCCAAATTTGGTTTATTTATGTTGGAATAGTCCGGAGGGACAATATCAATAAAAAAGAAAAAGGGAGCTGCGTCAAACTTATAGGTTTTAAATTTGTTAATAGGTTTTATAATGATCACCGGCAAATAACAAGTTTAAATATACGAGATATTTAGTGAAAAACTTAATATTATCTTAAGTTTATCATTTTATCTCATGAATGTCAAGAAAGTTTTACATTTCATAAAATAATGAAAAAGTATTTTAAAAAAAAACTTAATTGTTGATCTACACTCACCCGACAAAATCAATACGGCTGCGTCTTCACGCTAGAAAGATTTATCTTCGTTAAATCCTTATTATTATTAATGCCAACAAAACCTTCTGATATCCAAAAAAGCACGATTTACACGTATTGAGAATCTCAGGATGGATTTATTTGTCCCTTGTGTTCTTCGCCGCTCAAACATGAATTTAATAATGGAGGAAGGAGAGTCGTAACATTAAAAGGTAATTTATGGGTTGTAACGAATTATTACAGCTGTACTAACTCCGAATGTGAGATGCAAGAAGCTTTTCCTGCGGCTTACCATTCTGCCATGCTTAGGAAGCGATTTTCGTTGGAAGTATGGGCTAAAATCATTCAACACCATTTCAAGTATCATCTTAATTATTCGACTATAGTAGGGCTGATGTGGGACGATTGGGAAGTCTCGATTTCTAGAAGCACGGTAGCAAGCATTTGTCAGTTCTTTGAGATGGCCGGTAAGCAATACACGGATGAGAAAGTATTGGAAGAAATTAGTTTGAACGGTAGGATCGTGCTTTCGCTCGATGGAGCACAACCAGTCAAGAAAGAACCTTCACTTTGGGTATTTTCAGATCGTCTCACGGGGAACGTCCTTCTTGCTAAAAACTTGGATAGCGCTTCAGCAAACGTGTTAGAAAAGCTTTTTGAAGAAATTGAAAGCCTCTATGGGGTTCCTATCGTCGCAGTAATATCGGATAAGCAAAAAAACATCGTAAATGCCGTTAAGCGTTTTAATTCTGATATTTCTCACGCCTATTGTCAATTTCACTTCCTAAACCATGTGGTAGAGCCGATTGCTGCGAAGGATTCTTTCTTGAAGAAAACGCTTCGAAAGGCCGTAGCTAAACGTTCTATTATCCAAAATAGAACGCAAGCCGAGACTAATCCCTTATACAGGCTATTTGAGCCGATCAGTGAAGAGTTACGATGTGCAACAGCCACAAGAGGTGATCGATTTAACGTGTTTCCAGGACTTGAAGCCTACAAGAATTTAGAACACGTACTAACTCAATTAGAACGCTTCGAAGGCTTATCCTTGCCTATAAAACCAACTAATACGTTAAATTTTCTTCTCGAATTTCTACGGACGTGTCTCGAATCTAACCGTTCATTAGCGGAAGAAATAGCGACTTTAATTCCTGAATTTCAGCATGTTCGCGTCATATTGTCCAAAAGAAAGAGGAAGTCTCCCCAAATCCGAAGAGAATTGATCAAGTGGAAATACAAGCTCCAAAGTCGATTGAAGCGGAGGGGATTAGAATACGATCCATTAAAACTCAAATGGAAACAGGCTTCATATGCCATGAATTGCGGGGAAACGTGGCAGCAATGGATCCGATTGGTCAATTCCTACCAAGACGGATTACTGGTTGCCTATGACATGGAAGAATTGGATTTCACGAACAATGCAATGGAGCAATTATTTCACCGAAGCAAACACCATTTTAAGGCCTTATTAGGACGGAATAATGTTTCAAGAGCGTTTCTAAATCATGGAGCACTGCACGTGCAGCTCTTAGATGTTGACTTTTCCAAGGAAAGCGTGTCAGACGTGTTATTAGCATGCGAAACACCTCTCATTGAAGCGAATAAACGAGAATTTAATGCTCAATATGCAACCGTCAAGCGAACGTGGAGAATCAGGGACGTTGACACCGGAAACATCGCACGTTTTGATGATAATCTAAGGCAATTAGAGGGCACCTAAATGATTTTGTCGAGTGAGTGGGGATCAACATTTAAGAAAAAAAATGAATTAATATTAAATGACCTTTAACGGGGATAATTTGGTGATAGTACCATTAATCTAAATGAAGAAATTGAAAAACTTTTATTAGAGCAGGGGGCTGTGAGTGTAGGATTTTCGACAAAGAAAACACTTGAGGGAGGACCTCCTACTACGGATATGACTTATATACTTCCGGAAGCAGAAACTGCAATCTGTTTTGCTGTTCCGTTGGAGAAGTCAAAAATACGCCCTTATTTGGGAAAAGATCACCCTAGGGGGCGTTTTGATCATGTAATTGATAATGGAGATGTATACTTAAAGGCATATAAATATGCAAAAGTTGCTGCCGATTTCTTAGAGGAAAAGGGATATAAATCTGCTCCAGTCATTAACAACTTCAAATATCGTGAGGATGTGCCTGATTGGCGGACGAAATTACCACCACTTCTCGCTCTTAGGTTGGTTGCAGCCCGTTCAGGTGTTGGTTCAATAGGTTGGTCAGGTAACATTCTAGTAAAAGGATATGGCGCTGGTGTTTTATTAGGTGCACTCGTAACTTCTGCAAAATTAGAACCTACAGACCCTATACCCATAGAAGATTCACCTTGTGATAAATGTAAACTTTGTGTAAATGTCTGCGCCTTTAGGATGTTCGATAAAAAAGAAGAGGATTCATACACTCTTGGAGGATATACCTTTTCATTTTCAAAACGAAATAATGTATCTCGTTGTTATGCAGTTTGTGGAGGGCTTTCAGGTTTGGACAAAACACGTAAATGGTCTACATGGTCTCCTGGTCGAACACCTTATCCCGAAACAGAAGAAGATGCGGATCGAGCTTTTGCTCACCTATTCACCCATCCTGTAAAAGAATTACGTGTTGTAGGGGAGGAGGGGAGTTATGCTGAGTCTAAATTAATACATGATAAAATCGCTCAAGAATATATCTCATCAGGGGAAATTGCATCAAATACGTTTACAGAAAATTTCATTCTAACATGTGGAAACTGCCAATTGATTTGCTCGGGTGATCACGATGAAACTGCTGAAAATTATCGCATATTAACAAATTCTGGTTGTGTTGTGACCAAAGAAAATGGTGAAAACATAATAGTCTCTAAGGAAGAAGCAGATGAACTTGAAAAAGCTGGAAAAATTGCAAATCCATATGTAGAAACCTCTGAAAGACGGCAATATGTTGAAAAAATTGTTACTGATTTCTTTAAGAGACTTAGAAAGAAACAATCAGATGCTCCTTTCCAGGAAATATAAGATGTACATGACTTTAAATTAGGAGAAATATAACTTTTTTCTAATATTTTAGTATTTTATCCATAAAATTTCACTTTTCTATTATTTTGACAGTCGACAAACCTATAAAAAAAAAAATAGAAAGAATTAAGCTTTAATGTACTACTTTTCCTTTGACTTAATAAAATCCTTATCCTTTTTAATAAAGTAAAACCATGTATTTCGAGACATTAAACAATAATCTTCTTTGCCAATCTTTTCAAGGAGTTTAATTCTCATCTTTCTTGCTTCAATATTCTCTGGATCTGCTTGTATTAAGACATCTAAGACTTCTAATGCTAACTGTGCTTGATCTTGTTCTAAGAGCTCTTTTGACCTTTTTAAAATTTTTTCAGAGCCTTCTATGAGCTTGTATATTTCACCCATAACTTCTTTTTCTGGTCTCGGTAAGAGGTGAGCAGGATTTCCATCAAAATAACCGTGATACCAGCGATAAACATTAAACGCAAAAAATTCTGGTCTTGAATAGCTTGTTTGAAGAAAGGGACTTTTTTTTAAGTGTTCAGGTATCTTTACTTCGTGGATCATTTCAGTTATGTGTGTTCCCTTGTTGATATGATCAACTACTTGATCATGTAGAGCGCGAATGACTTCAATATGATCATTTATAGCTCTCTTAGCGTTTTCACCTTTAATAAATGTCCCACCTCCACCATAAAAAATATATTCCGGCTTTAATTCCCTTATTCTTTCTAACTCTTTTGCCCAATCCAATGCAAAGCGAGTAGGTTTCCAAGGATTACCTATATTGGGAAAACTTCCAATCATCAAATCTCCTATGAAAGCAGCGTTGAGTTCTGGTACGTATATCCATACGGCATCATCAGTTTCCGCTCGTGCTGTGTGAAGTTCAAAGGTTTTATCTCCTAATGAAAAAGTCATATCTCCAAGGAATGTTTTAGTAGGATATATCACATCTAACTTTTGAATAATCTCGGGGAAATTAAATTGTTGAGCATTCTTCCTAGCTTGATATGGGGCGAACATTTGATATTTATCTAATCGATCTGGTAAGTACTTACTTGCAATAACCTCGGAGTTATCATCCATGAGGACATTGGCGCCTAGAACGTGATCTAGGTGCCCATGCGTGAATATTATATACTTTATTTTATCTTTAATTCGTTCTCTAACTTTCTTAGCCCAACGTCTAGCTAATAACGTATCAATTAATACAACCCCCTCAGTTGTCTGAATCCAACCGCAACTTGAGAGTGGGGCAGAAGCAGTAAACACATCTTTAATTGGATTATCAAAGGTCACTTCAAAGGAAAGTACATTTACGGGTTTCACATTGTCAGATTGCTTTTTATTCTCTTTTGACATAATTTTAAACCATTATTTTTAATAAAAAAAATAGAAAAAGAAAGATATAAATTATTTCATATCCACAAATTTTCCGCTTCTAAACAAACCACATGGTTTAAGATATTCACTACCGATTTTTCCAGCGAATTCTTCTAATAATTTTACGAGATTTTGCCAATTTTTTATTCCATATTCAAAGGGACCTGGAAAGTTCATACCAGCCATATTTGCATCATCAATAATTTTCCAACCAGAAGCAATTCCTTCTTCTAAGATTCTACACCCTTCATTTAAACGGATAGCAAGTCCAATTCCAGGATTTACCAATCCAGCTTTTTTAATTTTAGAAAAATCTGGTTGCGGTCTTCCCTTGGACCAATCATAGAATCCTTGTCCTGTTTTTCTTCCCAATTTTCCTTCATTAAACATTTTTGTGACAACTTTACCTGGTCTGAAGTCTTCATGTAATGTTTCAGCATAATAATTTCGTACATGATACCCGGTATCAATTCCTGTGTAGTCAGACAATACTAATGGAGACATAGGTCCACCACTTCCAAAATCTGCGTCTAATGATTCAAAAGGAATTCCTCTTTCTAAGCATGTGTCTAGAAGATAATTCATATAGATACCACGTGGTGCGTTTAACCTGTTTACAATAAATCCTGGACGATCTTTCAAAACTTTTGCCACAAATCTATCTCCTCTAAGGCACGGCAGACTTTCACTTACCTTTACGCCAATTTCCATTGATTCCTCAGAAGATTTTTCTCCGGCAATGACTTCTACTAACTTCATTAAAGGCGCGGGATTGAAGAAATGCATACCAATACATTTATCCTCTCTATTTGTAGCAGATGCCATTTCAGTTATAGACATCGTTGACGTATTTGAAGCAATTACTGCATGAGGTGGAGCATTTTCATCACAGATCTTGAATAACTTTTTCTTCACATCCATATCCTCCACTACTGCTTCTATAATCAAATCAGCATCCTTTACAGCAGAAGCTAAATCTAAACTTGTCTTCATGCGTGCTATATTTTCTGCCGCATTTAATACTCCTTTAGATTCAAGTTTTTTTAACCCACCTTCAATGCTAGCTGTTGCTTTATCAATGACTTCCTGAGAAATATCAACAAGAGTTGTATTGTATCCTGCCATTAATGAAATTTGGGCAATTCCATTACCCATTAACCCAACACCGATTACTACAATATTTTTAACATTTACCATTTTATTTTAACACCCTCATATTAAATTCCATTTTAATTAAAACAAATAAAAAAAAATTTAAAAAATTAATATTTTACTTACTTTAAAAATCCATAAGCATTTTTAAGACGTTTTTCTGCGTCACCTACAATGTCATCAACAATTTTCTTCACATTTTCTAAACTGGCTATAACTCCAATACTTTGGCCTAATAGTACAGCTCCAGAATTAACCTCTCCTAAATATGCTGCCTCATACGCCTTTCCTTCAGTTATTATATCCTCTGTTGTCATTTCTTTTTCTTCAGCCATTTTTGCGTCTTTATCCGCTACAAGTCCATGATGTAACGAATATTCATTCCTCCATAAGCGTATTGGACCTAAAGCACCCGTTACTAATAGAGTGTCTTGAGCTTTAGCTGGTGGGACAACGCTTTTATATTCTTGGCTAAATTCACTATCATTCGAAGCAATAAATCTTGAGCCCATTGCTACAGCCCCAGCACCCATAGCTAAAGCAGCAGCAAGCCCTTCACCCGTAGCAAATCCTCCACATGCTACGATAGGAAAGTCTGGATGTTTTTGCATGACCTGTTGTAATAAAACTAAAGTGCTGACTTTCTCATAAGATTGATGACCTCCTCCTTCACCACCAGTAACAACTAATCCATCGACATTTGAAGCAACACACTTATCAGCAAGCCATAAAGCAGGGGCTACGTGAAAGTGTTTTATTTGCGATCCACTTTCTTTCAATTTTTGATAGTCTTTTGATTGTGGTAATGTTTTTGAGGATCCAGCACTCGTAATAGCATAAACACATTGTTCTTTTACTCTTGGATTTTCCATTATGAACTTAGGAATCTCTCTAACTAGAGCTGCAGCATCAAGTTCCCTTCGAGAAGTCCTTATATTAAAACCAAATGGTTTATCTGTATGTTCAACCACTTTCAGCATATTTTCTTTCAATATCGCAGTAGGATTTCTTCCTTTCTGATAGTCACTTATTAAAGCGCTATGACTTAATACACCAAGACCACCAGCTTCCGAAACTGCGATTGTCAACTCGGTCGTATAGAAAGGTCCCATTGGAGCAGCGATTATAGGATGTTTAATCCCTAACATTTTGGTTATATTTGTTTCTAATACCATTTTAACCTCACATCTAACTTTTTAATATTAACTACAATAATGAAGAAAATATAATAAAGTTAGAGATTTTCTGTTGATACTTTACTTCCGTAAGTTTTAATCTATCCCTTCATTTTTCAATTTTAAATAAATAGAGTAATATTTGAAGTGAATACTATTAATACATTAAAAATTGTTATTTATGGAGTTGGTGGAATTGGTGCTACCCTTGGAGGGTGGTTAACGCAAGGTTATGACAATGTCTACTTATTAGCTCGGGGTGAAAATGCAAAAGCTCTAAAAACTGACGGTCTAATTCTTTATGAAAGAGAAAATAAAAATCCAGCACCTATATCAGTTAAAGTAATTGAAGACCTAAATGAACTTACTAAAATTGATGTCGTAGTAATCACCGTTAAAAATTATGATTTAAAGGAAGTTGCCAAGGATATTTCCAAGAAATTAGGAGATAATCCAATTATCGTAGGATTACAAAATGGTTTTGAGAATCAGCATATTTTACCAAAATATTTTACCAAAATTATTTATGGTGTCGTTGTACAATCAGGTTGGCGAGATAAACCCGGAATCTTTGGAACTAGAGGTAAAGGACACCTAACCCTTGGAACCCCAAATAATGAGAATCAGGAAATTGTAGAAAAGATTGTTGAAATTCTCAATATTGGAATCCCATCACGAATGACAGAAAGATTTCAGGATGCTGCTCATTCAAAACTGATTTTAAACCTTTCAAACTCAACGTTCACGTTAATTAACCCTGATCTTAAAGATGATGATGCAATTTTCATACTTTGGAATATTTTTATGAATGTGTATCTCGAAGGGGTAGAAGTCGTGAAAGCTGCGGGATATGAGGAGTATGAATTAAAAGGATTACCCTCTTGGAAAGTTATGGAATTAGGCAAAAATCTTGATAAAGCGACAGCGATAAACAATTTTAGACGAAATCTTAAATATTCATGGTTGAATAGTATGGCTCAGGATATGATACGTCGCCAGAAAAATCAATCTGAGCTTGAATCCTTAACTGGATATCTTGTGAAATTAGCAGATTCGTTAAACATTAAAATTCCTTATAATAGAGTAATCTATGAGCTTAGTAACCAACAGTTTGAAATGAAACCCTATCAACCTTTACCTGTTGAAACTGTGTGGGAAGAAATCAATAAAAATCTAAATAACAAATAGAAATTAATATTAATTACTAAAAATTCCATTTTATAAAATTAAATAGGAGATTCAAAGATGAATGAAATTAAAGGTACTCGAATTTTGGGTGCCCCAAGTGCCGGGTTTAATGATCCTATGAAGGATGTTCATACTGCTCGATTACCAATAGCAGGATGTGCGTGGGTAGAAACTACCGAGGGAATTGTACTTATTGATACGTTAGCGAGAGTTGATGTCGCAAAGGAAGTATTCAAAAAAATTAAAGGGACAATTAAATATATTATTTACACACACGGCCACGGTGACCATGTTGGAGGGGCTTCAGCATTCTTAAAAGATAATCCGGAAATTATCGCAAGCAAATATTTACCAGATCGATTAGATAAATATAAAATGCTTGCTCCTCACAGAGCTCATATCTCAGCGGTGCAATTCAATATTCCGGAAATTGTTGGAACTCCTGAATATGTGTATCCAACTAAAACTTTTTTAGGGGATATGACACTTAAACTTGGAGATAAAACCTTTGAACTTCATAATACAAGGGCAGAAACTGATGATGCTGTGTGGGTGTATGTTCCTGAACTTAAAGCTGCGTTTATAGGAGATCTTATCATTGCGGGTTTACCAAATGTAGGTAATCCATGGAAACCAACCCGCTTCGCATTGGATTGGGCAAAAGCTTTAGAAGCGGTACGAGCGGAAAATCCTGAGCATGTATTTTGTAATGGTGCTGGTTATTATTATAAAGGAGAGAAAGCACTAAAAATTTTAGATTATAACATAGATGCAATACGTTCACTTCATGACCAGGTGGTCGAACACATTAATAAGGGAACACGTATTACTGAAATGATTCATGAAATTAAACTACCAGATCACCTTGCGAAAATCCCTTATTTAAGACCATTATATTCTAGAACAGAATTCTTCGCGTTTAACGTATATCGCTGGTATCATGGTTATTTTGATGATAACATTTCCCACCTCTTACCAAGACCAGAAAAGGAGGTCATGGGGGAACTTTACAAGCTTATAGGAGACTCTGAAAAAATTCTGAAGAGAGCAAAAGACCTCTTAGATCAAGATCAAGCACAATTAGCATTAGAAATCTTAGATGTCTTAATTCAAGCAGATCCAGAGAATATTGAAGCGCGGGAATTACGTATTGAATTATTAAAAAACCTGGCTGCTGAAGATTATTGTCTAATGTCTCGTAATGCTTGGGTTTATTTTATAAACAAGGATAAAAAATTTATTGAATCAAAAAAGTAATATTTATTGATATCTCATGATGGAATTAAGTTCTAAAGAATATTACGATAGAGTTTTAGGATCTTGGATAGGAAGAGTCGCGGGAGATTTTGTAGGTGTGCCAGTTGAGTTAAGATCTTACGAAGATATTTTGAATAAATATGGTGATATAACAGATTATCCGGAACCTATAAATTTAAGTCATGTAAATGATGATGAAATGTATGAAATTGTTGCTTTGATTGCGTTAGAAAAATATGGTGTTAATTTAACTGCACAACAAATTGCTCAAGAATGGATAAACCTTCTTAGTAGAGAAGATAATATATTCACTGCTGAAAAAATCGCATATAATAATCTTAAAGCCGGGATATTGCCACCTAAATCCGGTGTTCTTAATAATTTTTATTTTGATTTCATAGGAGCTCAAATGCGTGCAGATATTTGGGGTCAGATTTCTCCAGGGTGCCCAGAATTAGCCAGAGAATACGCACAAATGGACGGTTCTATTTCTCATGCGGGAGTGGGGATAGAAGGGGAGATTTTTCTTGCTGTTTTAATCTCTCAAGCCTTCTTTGAGTCAAATATAAGGAAGAACATTAATACTGCAATCAAACACCTCCCACCCGAAAAGGACAGTTTATATACTCAGACTGTAATGAAGGCAATTGAAATCTTTGAGGAGAATCCTACCGATTTTAGAACCGCAAGGAAAATTTTAATTAAGGAATATTGGATCAAAAAAATGGTAAGCAAAGTACTTGCATCATCTTCAGTTTTCCCTATAGAAAGAAGTATTTTGCTAAATACTCGCTTAGGAGGAGTTCATACATTACCAAATATCGGAATAATAATACTATCACTTCTATATGGTGCTCAAGATAAACAAGATCCCTTTGGACGATCTATATGTATCGCTGCGATGATGGGCTACGATACTGATTGTAATTGTGGGAATATTGGAGCACTCATGGGTGTTGAACTGGGAGCTAACAAAATCCCTGTAAAATGGAAGGTTCCTTTACAAGATACTTTTTCTACATTTGTAAAAGGCCATGAAAAATGGAAAATTTCTCAATTAGCACAGAGAATAGCCAACATTGGAGAAAAAGTAATAAAGGAAAAAGCAGAAAATCTCGTAAGAATAACTAGATAAATATAAAATCAAAATGGTGATATCTTTTATTGAAAATTAAAACTATCCAGATAGAATCTAAATTTGTACCTAGTCCTGTAGAATATAACGTATTGTTTCCTAAAGAATATGAAAATTCAGAAGAAACTTATCCTCTTATGTTATTTCTACATGGTGGAGGAAATCGAGATAACAACCTACTTAATTTAATGGGCCCGGTGATTTGGGATATATGGGAAAAGAAGATCACCCCTGAAATGGTGGTAATAACTCCCAACTGTAATCGATCTCTATATATGGATTATAAAGATGGGTCAGAAAAATGGGAGTCATTCATAATTCAGGAATTCTTGCCTTATCTTCAAGAAACGTATAGAGTTGATACTGGCCTGAATAATACATTTATTGGGGGTATATCTATGGGTGGTTTAGGTTCCCTTAGATTAGGATTCAAGTATCTTGATAAATTTGGAGCTATTGTCTCATTTGAGCCAGGAATTGAACCTGCTTTTGAATGGAAGGAAGTAGAAACTATTGATAAATTTTATCGTCAAAAGGATTTCATGGAAAAGATATTTGGTTCCCCTTTTGATGAAGATTATTGGAATAAAAATAATCCTGCTAATATAGTCAGAGAAAATGCTGATAAGATACGCAGATCTGAAATAAAAATTTATCTTGAAGTTGGTACAGAAGATTTTTTTGGACTCTTTAGGGGAGCAGAATTTTTACACAGAACTCTGTTTGATCATAATATTCGTCATGAATTTCGTTATGTTTATGGAGCTGATCACTTAGGAGTCTCATTCAGAGAAAGGATCATAAACGGATTTTCGTTTCTTAATCGCATTATTAACCCTTTGGAAGAACCCCCTGATGTGATAAAAGCTAGGGAATTTTTTACTCAGATTAAAGAAAATGCACTACGAAAAGAAGGGAAGTAATCCTAAATAATTCCTAAGTATTAGATATACATTGCACGCAGAGAAACATGAATGAGTTCTTTATAAAGTTAGTTAATTTTATTTAGAAAGAATGTAAAATTTAATACAATAATTATATTTTAGGTTGTAAAATGTCTAAATAAATAAAAAAAACTGAAATAAAATGATACAAACAAAATTCCAAGAGATAATTGGGACGAAGTATCCAATTATACAAGCAGGGATGGGACCATATGCTACGACAAATTTATGTATCACAGTAGCAAAAGAAGGTGGGTTAGGTTTGATCTCAACAATTGGCATGGCAGGTCCTGATGTGAATTTTATACCTGAAAAAGATCGAAAACTTGATTTCGGAGTTGGTGGCAGCCCCAAAAATGTTCTCAAACAGACGATAAGATATGTTTTTGAAAAACTCAAAAATTATCCAGATGCTAAATTTGGTGTTAATATACCAATTGCTAAAGAATTCACTATGGTGTCAAAACAATTTATGAAAGCCGTAATTGAGATTTTTGAAGAAACACCAGAAGTGAAGAATCAGTTAAATGTTATGGTGACATCCGCGGGAGATCCGCTTCCTTGGGCTATAGATGCGAGAGAAAAGGGATCTAAAAGGTCATTTCTTGAAATCAAGAAGGAATTGCCTTCAATAATTTGGTGTCAGGTGTGCCCAAATGTGAGAGGGGCAAAAAGAGCCGAGAGATCTGGTGTAGATATTATTATAGCTTCAGGGAGGGAAGGGGGAGCTCATTGTGCTTGGAGAGACACGTCTTCAATGGTTCTACTCCCAGAGGTAGTTAGAACTGTCAATTTACCTGTTGTTGGTGCTGGAGGTTTTGCTGATGGTGCATCCTTAGCTGCTGCACTCGCTTTGGGAGCTATAGGAATTCAAATGGGCACACGATTCATCGCTACTCAAGAAGGCGATTTTGAACAAATGTGGAAAGAGCAACTAGTAAAAGCCACTGAATTTGACACAATTGTTGGGAGAGGAATATTCGGACCTATGAGATTCTTAATTAATCCTGCCTCACTTGAGGTTATAGATGAAACTATTAAGGGTGCTTCCGATCTGTATCGAGGAAAACCCTGTCCTTCAACAGATGAAATACGTATCCTAGAAGAACGAGGATTCAGAAAATTGGTAGATGAGGATGAAAATGCAAGTCTCATGAACGCGGGTGTTGTTACAGGTAGAATTCACTCGATTCCAACAGTTCATGAGTTAATTCAGAGTGTAATGACTGAGGCAGAAGAAATAATATTAAGTATGCCAGAAAATTTAATAAAAAAAGAAAATCCAATAGTAGAGTGATGAAAAATGAAAGAATTAAAAGAGTGTGTAATTGTTGATGCAGTTCGAACACCAATTGGTAAATCAGGGCGTGCTCAGATGAAAAAACTTGGTGGTTCGTTTAGAGAATGTTCAGCTCAAGACCTATTAGTAACGGTTTTAAGGTCGGTGGTAGATAGGACAAAAGAAAGATATCCAGATTTTGATCCTAAAGAGATTGAAGATTTGCAAGTGGGTTGTTTATCACAATTGGGAGAACAAGGTGGTAATATAGCAAGGATTGCATTACTGTTAGCAGGATTACCTGATGAAATAGCAGGCGCAACTGTTAATAGGTATTGTAACGCTGGACTTCAAGCCATTAATACAGCTGCTAATGCTATTCGAGTTGGAGATGGTGACATTTGTTTAGCAGCGGGAGTTGAGTCAATGACACATTATGCGATGGGTTCAGATATGCAAATTACCAGCCGAATTCCGAACTATCCAATGATAATGTCTCCAGGATGGGCTAATGAACCTTTGAGAAGTATCGTACCTCAAGGTGTTTCTTCAGAGATGATAAACGATAGGTTCGGATTTACACGGGAAGAATTGGATCAATTTGGTGTTTGGAGCCATCAAAAAGCCACGAAAGCAATGCGCAATGAAGAAGAGTATTTCAAACGAGTCGTACCAGTTACTTATCAAAAGAGATACACAGACGAAAATATGAAACCAATAAAGGATGAAAATACAGGTAAACAAAAGATAGAAGAGGTTACGGTTACTAAAGATCAAACAGTACGGAGTGTATATTTAGATGATCCAGAAAAAGGTTGGGAAATGATAAGCAGCTTGAAGCCAGTATTCAGACCTGCTCAAAAAGGTGGTATAGTAACCGCAGGAAATTCTTCACAAATAGTTGATGGAGCAGCAGCAACTCTATTAATGTCTCGAGAAAAAGCTGATGAACTAGGGATAAAACCAATGGCTAGAATACTGTCAACTGCAGTAGCAGGTGGTGAGCCTATTATCATGCTTTTAGCACCAATTCCCGCCATGAGAAAGGCTTTGGATAGGGCAGATCTCACAGTAGATGATATGGATGTAATAGAACCTAATGAAGCTTTTGCAAGCCCTTGTTTAGCATTTGCAAAGGATTTCGGATATGAATTTGATGATCCTCGAGTTAATCCTACTGGGGGTGCAATTGCTATAGGCCATCCTATTGGAGCAAGTGGAGTAATCTATTTTGGTGAGATGGTACACTATTTAAAGAACAACAACAAAAAATATGGCGTACAATTAATGTGTGGCGGTTTTGGTGTGGGAATTGCCACTGTAGTTGAAGCTCTTTAATTTAAATGATAACTCTAAACCAATAATTAATAATATAAATTTTTTTTACTCTTTTTATTAGTCTGGGAAGTATTAGACAACGTATTGGTTAATAAAATATAAAAATTAGAAACAAAAAATAAAAAGATTTGTTTTGCTTATTTCTTTTTTGGCTTAAATACTATTGCTGGTTTTGCACTGATTGAATAAGAAAAACCCGGTGATTCTCGAATATCTCCATATTTTGACTTCAATTCCTCCAATGTTCCAGAATCTAAAGCACGCGCATAGCATGACTCAACACATATTGGTTGTTTTCCAATATCAAATCGATCAACGCAATAATTACATTTTTGCATCCTTGTTTTTTCTTCCTCGATGAATTGAGGTGCAGAATATGGACAAACGTCTTTACATAAGTGGCCTGCGCAATTAAGACATCTCTCAGCTTCAGCTATAGCGGCCTCCTTACTGAACCCTAAAGTGACCTCCTTGAAATTAGAAACTCTCTCGGATGCTGATAGAAGTGGCATGGGTTGGCGCTCTTTTTTCTCCGTCTCTGGGGGAATGTCGACTTTTATTTCACTTGCTTCAACTAATGGACTTGATTTTACCCGAAGCACATCACCCTGAAGATAACGATTTATTGTGGATGCTGCTTTCTGTCCACTGGCTATGGCATCAATAATACTAGCTACACCGCTAAAACAATCTCCGGCAACAAATATTCCTTCACTATTGAGCATCAATGTTTCTGAATCAGCAGCAATAGTACCCGTCTTACTGATCTCTAATTTACTAGTGTTATTAATATCAGGCACCTGACCTATTGCAAAAATGACGGTATCTGCTTCCAGTGTGTGTTCTTTATCATCAACAACATCAAAGTGGGCTTCTCCATCATCATCAAAAGTACACCCAGTAATTTCAAGACATCCCACTCCACTAACTTTTCCATTATTACTAATAATCTTTGTAAATGTACGTGAATCATAGATCTCAATTCCTTCCTCGCGAGCTTGTTCAACTTCGGACACGTCTGCGGGCATATCATCACAGCATTCAAGGCATGATACTCTTACTTCAGAGGCACCAAGACGACGGGCAGTACGAGCGCAATCCATAGCAACATTACCTCCCCCAATTACAAGTACTTTATTACCTAGTTTAACTTCTTTGCCAAGATTGAGATCTCGCATGAATGAAGTCCCTACTAATGTTCCTTCTAAATTTGCACCAGGAATGTCAAGTTTCTTCCCTTTATGAGCCCCTATCGCTACTAGTACAGCACCATAATCCTGTTTTAAAAGGTCATCTAATCCTTGATTTAGATCAATTGGAGTATTTGTTTTGATTTCAACTCCAAGTGCTTTAATGTAATCAATATCCCTGTTGAGAATATCACGTGGTAATCTGTGTTCTGGAATACCTACAGATAACATACCGCCGACTTTAGATAATGCTTCAAAAACAGTAACTCCATAACCCAATCTAATTAAGTCATATGCCGCTGCTAAACCCGCAGGACCAGAGCCAATAATAGCTACTTTTTCTGATTGTGTTTGTGGAATGCGTTTTGGAAGTTCCAAAGACACATTATCAGCAACAAAACCTTTAAGTGCTTCAATAGCAATTGCTTGATCCACCTCCTTTCGGACGCATACTTCCTCACAAGGGTGAAGACAAACACGTCCGCATATAGAAGGTAATGGCATTCTCCGCCTAATTAAATCTAAGGATTCCTTAAACTTACCTTTCGCTATCAAAGCAGTATATGCGGGGATGTGAAGATGAACTGGACATGCAATTTGACAAGGAGCTTGAGATTCACCATATGAGTAATTGGCACCCATATTTTCTTTTGAAATTATACCACAAGGAACTTCTTCACGACATTTATCTCTATCAACTACAACAATCCCATCTTCCTCTCTCTTACTAATCGCTTCATTGGGACAAATAAAAGAGCAAACGGGTTCTTCGCAATGATAACAATTTGAGATAAGATAGCTAGCAAAAATATTAGGAAATGGACCTTCCTCTTGGTAATTGATTCTCATCCATGATGCGGGACCTGACGGTTGGTCATGCCAATCTTTACATGCCACTCTACAAGCATTACAACCTGCGCACCTTGTTTGGTCAAAATAAAATCCTACTTGCATATTTAGGCACCTCCTTTCTCCAATTTCACTTGAACCAGACATGTTTTTAATGCAGCAGCGCCTCCTTCACTCATTGCATCCTTAGTAAGTGTATTTGCACATGCACCTCTGTCGATTCCATTCTCATCAGGATTATACCATGCACCTTCATAAATACAAACAACTCCGGGAATAATTCTTTTTGTGACAAAAGCTTCTATTGCTACCGTCCCTCTATCGTTGGAGACTAAACACATATCGCCGTTTATAATGTCTCTAGGTTCTGCATCAGCTGGATTTATCCACATACGATGAGGTATTGCTTCCATGAGCCATTCGATTTTATACAGTTCTGAATGCACCCGTTGCCTTGGATGAGGTGAAATCAATTGAAGTGGATATTTTTCTGTTAAAGGATCATCACGATTCTCCCATGTTGGCACATATTTCGCAATAGGTGGACAAATAGAATTATTCCAGCTTGCAACTTGATCGGAATAGATTTCAATCTTCCCTGAAGGTGTTGGGAATGGATTTTTTTCAAAATCGTCTATGTTCTTTTTGAATGCTACATAGGGTTCTTTAAGTTCAACTCTATGGAGCCCTTCTCTTTTATATTTATCATAATCTTTAACATTCTCCCGAACATCTTGTCCCATAACAGCGAGTAAGCGAAGCCATTTATCATTGATATCATCATATTTGTCAAATATTCCTTTTATTGGAGCGAGTTGGGGGTTTTTTAAATATTGTTCAAAAAGTTCCTCTCTTTTAAAGTTTTTAATACCGAGTCTTTCAGCTAATTCTTCTGCAATTGTTAGATCATCTTTACATTCACCGATAGGTTCAATCGCTTTATTCATATGACCAAAGTAAGGTCCTGAAGGCCAAGGTCTTGTAAGGTCACTCCTTGCTGAAAAGCCTGTTACAGGAAGGACAATATCAGCATATTGTGCTGTAGGCGTTAACCATAATTCTGGAACAACAGTAAACAAATCTTCTCGACTCATAGCTTCTGCAGATTTATTTGCATTTCCTATCTGGTTTAGGAAATTACATACACAAAACCAAGCAAATTTTACGTCAAAAGGATAACCTCCAGATTTACCATGAAGAATTGCATCAAAAGTCTTATTTACATGAACTCTGGTATCTAAACGATCTCTGGGATTAATATTTCCCCTTAAAGACTTACCTTTTGGCCAAGCAGTATTTATACCTGGAGGAATCATAATTCCTCTAAACATATGACCATATGGAATCCCATGGAGTCCACCACAAGCACTTCCACCAGGTTTTCCAATATTTCCTGTCATTGCAGAAAGTGTTATAGCTCCTCGATTGTATTGTCCGCCCATCGCTGAACGAGCAGGACCTTGGCAATCTTCTAATGCTGCAGGTTTGGTAGTAGCATATTCACGGGCTAAATCTGCAATTACAGAGGCTTTCACACCGCATATTTTTTCAGCCCACTCTGGTGTCTTGGGAATTCCATCTTCCTCTCCCATTACATATTCTCTATATTTATTAAAACCATGAGTGTATTTATCGAGAAACTCTTGATCATGTAAATTTTCTCTAAGGATAACATTAGCCATCGCTGCCATCATAGCTGTATCTGTTCCTGGAATTATAGGGATCCATTGATCAGCGGCTACTAAAGCAGTATCCGAATAGCGTGGGTCAATAACAATAACTTTAACTCCATTTTCTTTAGCTTTGATTAACCACCATAATGTATTTGTCCCTGAAATCTGACGAGCAGGGTCCCAACCCCAGCATATAATTAATTTTGTATTCAACCAATCTTCCCGGCTGTTGCCAACAAAGATCTGACCAAAACCATATGATGCTTGAGTTCCAAAAATTGCTCCTTGGGAAGAAATATTACCGTATGATGTTGAAAATCCACCAAGCGAATTCAATAATCTTCCATAAGCCACTCCGGCACCGTGTAATGCTCCAAAATAACCTCCTCCAGTAATATATAATATACTTTGATTTCCATATTTCTCTATTGTTTCCTTTAGTTTCTTTACGATAGTATCATAAGCTTCATCCCATGAAATCCTTTCAAATTTGCCCGAACCCTTAGGACCAGCTCTTTTTAAGGGATATCTTAATCTTTCTGGATGATAAATATACTGTCTAATTGACCTACACCTTAAACATGCCCTAAGTTGTTTGTCAGAGTCTGCAGAATCATCACCTTCTACTCGTATAATCTTTCCATCCTTAACATGGAACCTTAAGGGACACCGACCTCCACAATCAAATGCAGAAGTAGTTCTTACAATTTTTACTCCTTCATCAGCTATATTTTCTTCTTGACTTACCATATTATCTACCAATAGATTATTGATAATTTTATATTTTTTAGAAATTATTTTGTTATTTGAAAATTTATAGTTTTACTAAATTTATTCTAGAATCCTTCAGTTATTAACTTTAAAGAAATCACTTGAAGTTAGATTTTATTAAAAAAAAAGATTTGAAGCTAATTAAAAAGAAAAAAGAAGATTTACTTTAAATAGGAATGAGCTTTTTTCAAGTTTTTTTCTGCTTCCTTGATGATATTATCAATTATATCAGACACATCTTCTATTTTGTCAATAACTCCAATGCTTTGTCCTAAAGGAACAGCCCCATCGTTGATATTACCTTGGTAGGCTAACTCGTATTTTTCTGCCACTTCTGTTGCTTCTTCTGGAGATATTGCTGCTTCTTGAGCCAGTTTTTCTTCTTTATTTGCCACAAGTTCATGATGGAGTGAATATTCGTTTTTCCATAAACGAATAAACCCTAATGCGCCGGTAGTTAATATTGTATCCTGGGCTTTCGCAGGAGGAACAATATTTTTATAGGAATCATGAAATTCACTTTCTTTAGATGCGATAAACCGAGAACCCATCACAACCGCTCCTGCACCCATAGCTAAAGCAGCCGCTAGACTTTGACCTGATGCAAACCCCCCACATGCCACAATAGGATAATCTGGATATTTCTGTATAGCCTGTTGCAGTAAAACTAGAGAGCTCACCCTCTCGTAGGATTGATGTCCCCCTCCTTCACCCCCAGTAATCACCAAACCATCCATTCCCGTCGCAACACATTTATCTGCAAGCCATAGTGCTGGAGCAACATGAAAATGTTTAATACTTGAACCGTTTTCCTTCAATTTTTGGAAAGATTTTGATTCAGGCAACATCCTTGAAGACCCTGCACTAGTTACAGCATACACGCACTGTTCTCGAACCCTTTGATTTTCCAATATGAATTTTGGGATTTCTCTACAAATCCTCGAACCACTTTGCTCAGTTCGGGAAGTTCTGATGTTAAAACCAAAAGGCTTATCAGTATGTTCAATCACTTCTAGCATATTCTCTTTCATTATCTCTGTAGGAAATCTTCGAGCTTGAAATTCGCTAAGTAAACCAGTATGACTCAGCACTCCTAGGCCTCCCGCTTCTGAAACAGCTATGGTTAGTTCAGTAGTAAAAAATGGACCCATTGGAGCTGCAATTATAGGATGCTTAATCCCGAGCATCTTAGTTATATTCGTCTCAATAACCATTGATAATCAACTTGATAATTTGATATTTATTAGTGATACTTATTATTTTAATCTAAAAATCTTTAATAATATTAGTTTTCAATGATGATGTTTTAGAGTATTGTTATGTTTGTCTTGATAACCATTTAAACTAATATTTCAGATCATCAATAATTTTTTTGAAAATTTTGGGGAATTAAAAAAAACTTATGCCTAATATATATCTCCATAATCTTGTATCGCTTTAAAGAGAGCGACTATATTTTCTGCGGGTTGATCCAATAAGAAATTTGTTGGACCAGGAATGTAGCCTCCCCTTTTTCCTAAAGTTTGAATATCCTCTCTAATTGAATTTCGAATAAATTCAGGAGATTCATATATCAACATTTCTGAATCATCAATTGTTCCAATGAGAGTAATTTCTGGATATTTTTCTCTATACATTTTTAAATCATTGTTTTTGGGTTTCAAAGATTCTACCCCATCAATGCCAATCTCAACAAAGTCTGGGAAAATCTCACCTATATTACCACAACTATGGATAACAAATTTAGCACCGTCATCATGCGCAATTTTTACATATTCTGCTAATTTAGGTTTAATAAATTTACGCCAATTTTTAACATTCATCTGTAAACTCGCATTAAACCCATAATCATCCCCACACATAACAACATCAGGTTTTTGATTCATTAATAACTTTAATGAGGGTTTTTCAATTGTTTCCCATTGGAAATCAATATGTTGTTGAAGAAAACTTGGTTCCTTCCTTGCAAAGCGAGCAAAATTGGCAAGTCCAATCCCAAACACACAATTCTCAAATGGACCAGTTATCCCCTGTGAAACTACAATATCATATTTTTCCAACATAGTTTTTCTAATTCGTGATAAATTTCGAAAGGCGGCAGGATTTGGTTTCAATTCCTTTTCCTTTTCCCAATATTCTTCGATATATTCTTTTTTTAAAAGTGCCGGCCCCGTATACCAGAAGTGTGGTATCCCATCTTCCTTTACCACCGCATCAAATGTACCTCCGTTATTATTTAAGACCTTGTCGGTGAAGCTTAATTGTATAAATCCACCACCAGTTGTGCTCCAACACATATCGATTTTTGCATCCAAACCTCCAGGAAATACATCAGGAGGAGAAAATTTAGCAACTATTGAATGAATAAAGGGAATCATAAAAGAAACTCTATCCTTCTCCAATTGTTCTATATCTTCTTCTGTAAGCCTATAAGGAGAATTCATAAATTTGAATACAAAATCACAATCTCCTCCTAAGATAAAACTAGGAACGCGATCTGGGATTTTTCCCTCCAGAACCGTTGTTATTCTTTCAAGAGCGGACATTTTTTGAACTTTAGTCATAACTATCAAGCCCACATTTAAGTTCTAATTCTAAGTAAAATTGAAAAAATAATTGATTCATTTTTCATCTTAACTTTTCCCTCCTCAACTCCTTTCATTAGAGCAGTAGGACCTCCAAACACATATCCTTGGGGTGCTGCAAAATACCCATCGCAATCTATATTTTCTAATTTTGAAATCTCCTTAACTTCCTCTAATTTTTCCATTTCAAAGTTTCCATTATCAATTTTAATTAAAACTGCAGGGGGTTGATCGGTTATATATACAACGAATTTAGTTTGTTCTGGAAAATCTTTATTTAATTTCCCAAATATTTGACGTCTCCATAAGCCTGAATAAATTAAGGCGGGAATACCTCTAAATTTTGCACACACGTTAGCATCACTTTAATGGGAAAAAATCAGGCAAATCCCCAGGTACTTTTAATTTCCATTCAGGTTTTCTTTTTTGAAGAAAAGACACTACCCCTTCGCGCGCATCTGGTTGTAACCCCGTCCATCCAAAATATCGGTGGTTTATCAACTCAGCCTTATCTACATCAGTTTCAGAAAGAAATTGATATAGCATTGTTTTTGTAAGAGCAACGCTCACAGGGGCACATAATAATATTTCATCAGCGATTTCTCGAGCAGTATCCATTAATTTGTCATCTGGCACAACTCGACTCACAAGTCCATATTCTAAAGATTCCTGAGCATTTAAGATTCTCCCTGTATACATTAGTTCAGCAGCGCGGCTTAATCCAACAATACGAGGTAATATCCAAGGACACGCAATTTCAGGTATAACACCACGTCGATTAAAGACAATTCCTATACGAGCACTCTCGGATGCGATTCGTATGTCAAAGGGTAGAATAAAAGTGACTCCCACTCCAACAGTTGGACCATTAATTGCAACTATTACAGGTTTTTTCAATGAAAAGTACCTTTTTATTGTAGTTCCTTGACTTCTTGCTCTTTGTTGTTGTTCTTCACGTGGACGATTTGAACCATCAAATGTAGTTGCACCTCCTGATAAATCTGCACCAGCACAAAATCCCCTTCCAGCACCGGTCAATATGGTAACCCGTAAGTTGGGATCATTTTCTACCTTGAAAAGTGCATCCCAGACCTCTTGACCCATCTGCCACGTCCAAACATTCAGGCGTTCGGGTCTATTTAGTGTGATAGTAGCAATCTCATCAGAAGTTTCAAAAATTATTTGTTTATAATCCATATTTACAAATACCTCCTTTTTTAAGAAAAAAAAATTATTTTGAATTTAAATAGTATTAACTTTTCTTTTTGATAACTCTATTGTATAAATTTTTTGTCTATTATTCTCTATTTCGCCCAGGAATAAATCTGGTGAACCTATTCATCTGGCCATAGTACTCAAACACAGCATCAATACCTCGTATTTTAAGATCAGTATTCATGGCAAGTTTGTTATGTAAAGCCCCCCAGGCGGGTATCTTGGCAATTTCAGCCGCTAATTTATTCACCTCTTCATCGAGTTTATCTCGAGGGACGTTTATACTTACAAGTCCCATTTCTGCTGCCTCTATTCCTGAAATTCTTCTACCACTCATTAAAAGATAACGTGCTTTTTTAACACCTAAATAAAATTGCCAAAGTGGTAAACTTTGTGATCCACCCCATAATTGAGCAGGATGTCCTAATATTGCATCATCCGCCGCGACTGAGATATCACAGCAAAGTTGAAGATAACATCCCGCATCAGTACAATTACCATGAATTTGAGCAATCGTTACCTTGGGAAAATTAAATATGCGTGGATATTTGGCATATATTTTTTTCCTAAGTATATCATATGAATTCTTGTATTTCCAACCACCTTCGGGGGGGGTTAAATAATATGAACCTTTTAAGTCAAAACCAGAACAAAAACTTTTACCCGCACCTTTTAACACGATAACATTTACATTGTCATCTGCCTCTGCATGATCAAAAACGGCATCAATATCGTCAAGTAGTTGATAACTTAACGCATTATGCTTTTCGGGTCTGTTTAATGTTATATAGCCAACTTTAATTTCCTTATTGCTTTCATAAATAACGGTTTCAAATTCCATCTTTTCACCTTATATTTTTTTTGTTGTATTAACTGATTTTATCTCTCAAAATATTTAAAACTTTGATTCTTCAACATTAACAGTACTATCATTATTGAAGAATTTAAACTATCTTATGATATTTAGATTAAATTAAACGTTATTTAAGGAGAAATGATATTAAGATAAATCAAAAGAATTAAATTTTATCAAAATTAAATATGATTTAATTAAAACTAACAAAATTTTTTCTTGAAAAGAAAGGGGAAGATAGAAATGTGCGACGTATGTTTTACCCATAACGAAAGTGCAAAAATTTGGTTTAAAGATGCAAAGCGGTACGCTCGATTCATGTATCATCGAAATCGTGTAGATCAAGCGAAAAAGAATACAAAGCGTATAAAAGGTGGAACTGCGGCTATTGAAGCTGCTGCGGGTCCACTAATCGCTCAGGCTATTGATGCTTATAATCTTAAAGATGAGAGATTTCCTGATCTTATGCGAGCTGCAAATCGGTTGCATACTAAAGTTCAAGGTGCTCAAACCCTTACACTTCAAGATTCATTAGATTTAATAGACATAAGTTCACCGATTTGTTTTATTCATTGTGAATGTAGGAAATTCAAATTTGGATATGTGGAAAGAGATCGCTCGAAAATGACTTGTCTAGGTCTCGGTATTGGTATGTATAGGTGGGAAAGAACTCCTGCACGATATGTAGCAGGAGCAGAATGGGTAGATCACGATGAGGCTCGAGAGTGGGTAATTAAATGGAATAAGAAAGGACTGGTTCAAAATCTGATGAATTTTGGAGAACGGAATGGAGGTCCTTATATTGGAGGTCTATGTAATTGCTCACGCCCTGATTGTGCATCAATTGAAATGAGATTGAGGTATGGTGAAAAGCAGCTAATTAAAGGAGAAAGAGTTGCAATCCATCATATGGAAAAATGCACAGGATGCTTTAAATGTGTACAAAGATGTCAATTTGGGGCTATAGCTGCGGATATTCGACAAAAAAGAGTGCAAATTGACGCTCAGATGTGTTTTGGATGTGGTCTTTGCGAAAGTGTTTGCGATTTTGATGCGATTGAACTGAAAGATAGGCGGGATTTCCCTATTCTAAGATATGATTGGTAAGAGGTGATAAAATGGCAATACAAATTAAAAATTTGGATATACCGACTATAAGAGTTAAAGTAGATAGGGAAAAATGCCAATTACCTATGGTGTGCGATTATAAATGTTATATAAAATGTCCCCAAGGAGTTTTTCATGTCCACTCATACCCGAATGTTTCAGGTGCTTATATGAAACCTGATCCTAACAAACCTAAGAATTATTTAGTTGTAGGATCAGCTGCCCCAAAATGCACTGGTTGTATGGAATGTACTGAGAATTGCCCAGAAGATGCAATAACTATTGAAATTACACTTCCTGAAGTAAAAAAAGGAGAAAATCCATATAAACATCCATTCGAATCATTAGAAGTTGCAATGGAAAATCAAAAACAAATTGAAGAATTAGATTCTACATACAAGGGGTTGAAAAAAATATGATGCAACCAAGATATGATTATAATATTAAAGAAGAGCTCTTCAAAACTATTGAAGATGAATTTGGGGGAGCAAAAATTGCCGAGAAATACTTTAAATCGAAAGATGTTTCGGTTTTTGAGGAATGGGGAAAAAATCTGATGGAAAAAACTTATGAGTTAGGAATAAAGCCCGAGTATATCGATCACATGTATGAAGTGGTCAAATTATCGGCTGAAAAAACCGGAGAAATAAGATTTCCGCATGAGGCTCAACGATTTATCGAAATTTCCTGTTTATCAATTCATTTAATGAGTGTTGTATTAATCCAAACAGCATATCAGAAAGAATTAAGTTTTTCTATAGTAGAAGGCACATGTACAGTTCACAAAAAGTTAAAAGAAGCCTTATCCGAAGAAGAATTGAAATCTTTACCATGTAAAGGTGGGTGTAGAACTGCCTGGCAAACAATTTTTAATATCCTAAAAATGGATGATATTGAAGTAAGTCAGACTCAGGAAATACCTAATGATGGAATGTGTACCTTTTTAGCTCAAAGAAAATAATTTTTTTTAATCTATTTTTATTAGTATAAATAAGATAATTTTAAGAAGTGAAATTAAATGAAATATAGAACAATGGGATCATTGGATTGGGAGGTATCTGCGTTAGGATTCGGATGTATGAGGCTTCCAACCAAGAAGATGGATGGGAATGATGTTATTGATGAAGAAGAAGCAATCAAAATGATTCGATTTGCAATCGATAACGGTGTTAATTACTTCGATACTGCCTTTCTATATCATAATGAAACTAGCGAAATTGTGGTAGGGAAAGCACTACAAGACGGATATCGTGAGAAAATAAAGTTGGTTACAAAATTACCAATGTGGCAGTTTAAGCAAAGAGAGGATTATGATAAATTTTTGAATACTCAATTAAAGAAATTACAAACTGATCATGTGGATATTTACTTATTCCACGGGTTAAACAAACAAACTTTTGAACTCGTTAAAAAGTTTGAGTTAATTGAAAAGATGGAAGAAGCTAAAGCATCAGGAAAAATCAAACATGTTGGATTTTCATTCCATGATTCCTATGATGTGTTTAAACAGATAATTGATTATTATAATTGGGATATGGCACAAATTCAGTGGAATTTTGTCGATCAAAATACACAAGCAACCACGAAAGGTTTAGAATATGCAGCAACCAAGGGCATTGCCGTGGTAGTAATGGAACCAATAAAAGGAGGAAAGTTAGCGAATCCAACTAAAGAAATCGAAGAGATTATTGAGAGTGCTCCTGTAAAAAGAACAGCAGCAAATTGGGCGCTTCAATATGTGTGGAATCACCCTGGAGTCTCCGTTGTTTTGTCTGGGATGAGTACGTTTGACCAAGTTAAAGAGAATATAGAAAGTGCAAATGATTCAGGAATAAATACACTTACTCAAGAAGAACTCAAAATAATTTCGGATATGGCAGTTCGATACAAGAAAAAATCAATTATCCCTTGCACATTTTGCTTATATTGTCAACCTTGTCCATCTGAAGTAAATATCCCTCAAAACTTTAGATTGTTAAATGAACTTCTTTGGATGGAAAATAAGGAGGAACAATTTTCTAAATACCAATCTCTAGCGAAATCCGAGGAAGAATTAAGAGACATGGAAGACAACGGAAATGCTTCACTGTGTGTACAATGTGGAGAATGTCTCGAGAAATGTCCTCAGATGATAGATATACCTAATGAATTGGAAAAGGTCCATTCGGTATTGGGAGAGAGAAAAGAAATTTCGGAAGTTTACAAATTATTTATAAGAGGACCTGCATATGTAGACAGAGAAGATTTCAAGGTCATTGGTGTCGAAGATATTGGAAAAAGAGAAAGTCGGAAAAATGGACAAGTATGGGCTAAATTTCAAGAACTAATCACTAAAGTTCCTAAAAGGGATGCTTCACATGGTCTAGGGATATCAATGGTTACTAAAGAACTACAAGAAAAAGGGGAAAATCGCTATATGGCTGCAAATGAAATTGATAGCGTTGATGAAATCCCCGAAGGGATGATTGTAGAAAAAATTCCTGCCCAAAAGTATGCGGTCTTTACACATATTGGATCATTGATAAACATTGGAGAGACATAGGATTATATATATGGAGAATGGCTTGTTAATAATACACGATACCAGCAAGTACCGCTTGGTCCTGAATTTGAATATTATGACCAGAGATTCAGTTTAACTTCCGAAGAATCTGAATTAGATCTTTATATCCCAATTCAGGAAAAATAAATTTAATTATTTTTCTTTTGTTTTCTTATTTGAAATATATTCATCTGGAAGATTGATCAAGTAAGAAATAAAAAGGTTAAAAAATCTAAACTTTTAAAGGATAGCTCCGATACTTCTCTAAAGCGGCAATTAAAGCAAGAACATTCTCCCATGGAGGATCTAATACGGTATTTGTGGGTCCAGGGCAGAAATTTCCTATTGGTCCAGCAATTCTAATACATTTTTTAACATCTTCTTCAACATCCTTCGGTGTACCGAATTTCAAAACACGAGTATCATCAAGGCAACTCATAAACGAAAGTTTATCGCCTAGTGTATCAACTAAATAAGCCAAATCATTTTCTGCGGTTGGTTGTACTGCTTGAATACAATTTAATCCCGCATCGGCCATAAGAGGGAGGTAATCCTGTAGGTATCCGCAACTATGCTGAACCATAAACATCCCTCTCTTTCGAGCAGCTTGATAAAGACGTTTATAATAAGGAAGAACAAATTCCTTAAAATTTTTTGGTGAAAAAATTCCTCGCCCTTTATAACCTAAATCATCTAGGAACATAACGATTTCAACTCCAGCATCAGCTAATCTCTTTATAGTTTCTACATTAGCTTTAGTATACTCATTCATAACATAATGAATATGTTTGGGATCCTTACGCATTAAATACATTGCATAACCATGAGTGTGACCTTCACATAAATATTCTGACATAGCTAAACTAAGATTTGCCATAGGATATACATAAGGGCTTAAACCATCAACATATTCTTTCCATAATTTAGGAGAAAGCTCCCCTTCAGTAATGCGATCGATGGGTTTTCCATATTCATCCCAAACCTCATGAAGTTTCTCTTTGGTTTTAAAAAATCCATCTACATACCATTCATGAGCTCTCCCCGTTCTAGGGGATACTCCAACACTCATAATCCTTCCGCTAATGCAATTCCAATTATGTTTTTCTGCGTCAGGATACCCTTCGGGCATAGGATAGATGTTTCTCTGATATTTTTTAAAGGGGTCACTCATAACTAAATCAGCATTCCAAAACTTCATCTGAGTAATCCACCATGCAATTCTGGTTCGAAATCTTTCTGGACCAAATTCTATTTCTTCTGGTTTTACCAAGATTTTTTTATATTCTTCTGAGTTATAATATTGTTGCATACCCCAACCTGATGTTTCAAAGCCAAAAGTAAAGATTGGGCATTTATCAGGTTCATCATCAAGTTCTAAAAAACGTATTATTCTCTCTCGTTTAGATAAAGTCAAAGGAATTTCACTTCTCTGTTTTTAATTTGATTGTTATATTTTCATAAATAAAAATTTTAGTTAGGTTAAAATATCCTATTTTTTCTTTTTAAAATTGCACAAAGTTTATCATTATCATTATAATTAAACTCCTTTCCACACAGGCTTTCTTTTTTCAGCAAAAGCTTTTGGACCCTCTCTAAAATCATGAGATTGGAGAAAATTTGTAAACAGCGGAAAATTTGCAAAGAGTGCTTCTTTTAAATTCATTTGAAGTCCATCAATTGCCATTTGTTTTATTGTTCGAATAGCTAAAGGTGAGCCTTCCATTATAAGATTAGCTATATTCTCTGCTTCATCTAACAATTGATCGAATGGAACCACTTTTTTCACAAAACCATATTGTACTCCTTCTTGGGCAGTCATACGTTTACGCGTAAGCAGAATGTCCATCGCTAAATGATATGGAAGATATCTTACTAATCGATGAATTCCCCCTCCTGAAGGAATTCTTCCTACCATAGGTTCAGGCAAGCAAAAAGTAGCCTTTTCCGCAGCAATAAGAAGATCACAACTCAATGCAAGCTCAAAACCTCCCCCATATGCAAGACCGTTTACTGCAGCGATTAAAGGTTTTGTAATTCTAAAATTTCTTATGAGATAACCCCCTTGAGTTCTGACCTTTTCATAGGCTTCTCTTTGTTCTTCAGGGCTAGCAGTGGCACCCCATTTTAAATCAAATCCTGCTGAAAATGCTCTTTCTCCCACTCCTGTTAAGATAGCGACCCACATATTTGGATCATCCTCAAATTCATTAAATACTTGCCCGAGTTCTAATTGTATATAAGGGTGAAGCGCGTTTAATACTTCTGGTCGATTAAGGCGCACAATTAGGAGATGTTCTTTTTTTTCAACAATTATATGTTTATAATCCATTTTTATTCACTTCCTTTTTTATAACTTCTAACTAATTTAGGTGCCTTTCCATTTCGGTTTTCTTTTTTCTGAGAAAGCTCTTGGGCCTTCAATGAAATCATGAGACTGGGTAAACGTTCTATATAGAGGGAACGTTGTAGTGTTTGCTTTTCTCAAAGTTGTCTCAAGCCCATCGTTAGCCATTTGTTTAATTGCTCGAATAGCCAATGGGGACCCTTCCATTATAGTGTTTGCCATTTTCTCTGCTTCAACCATTAATTGGTCTAATGGAACTACTTTGTTTACAAAACCAAGTTCCACTCCTTCTTGTGCAGAAATTCGCTTGTAGGTGAAAAGGATTTCCATCGCTAGGTGATAAGGAATTTGCCTTACTAATCTATGAACACCTCCTTCAGTAGGGACTCGCCCTACTAATGGTTCAGGTAAGGAAAAAACAGCATGTTCAGCAGCAATGATGAGATCGCTGCCTAACGCAAGTTCGAATCCTCCTCCAAAGGCAAAGCCATTTACAGCAGCGATAACAGGTTTAGTAATATTAGGATTAAAAGTCAGACCTCCAGTAACCGCCTTGTATTTAAGCTTACCAAAGGCTTCTCTTTGTTCTTCGAGACTAGCCGTAGCACCCCATTTTAAATCAAATCCTGCAGAAAATGCTTTATCACCGACTCCTGTTACGATTGCAATCCACGCATTTGAGTCATTTTCAAACTCATTAAAAGCATCTTCTAACTCGAGGCTTACATATGGATTGATTGCATTTCTTACTTCTGGCCTATTAAGGCGAACAATTGTCAGATGCTCTTTCTTTTCAACAATTATAAATTTATAATCCATTTCAAACCATATCCATTCTATAAATTAATATATAATTTTTATATCATTTTGAGTGTATATCATAATTCTCATTTACTTTTCTTTTTTTCTCTCTCTATATATCCAATAATTCCGTTAATGCTTTGTGTCAAAGTAAAAGGTTCTCTTAATTGAATTTCTTGGTCTAATAAATCCAGGTTGGCAAATATATTATCTGCCATCTTTAATTCTACAATAAGGAGTTTCATAAAATTTGATTGTTTTCTTTTGTCGTAAAGGGAATTAATTACCCTTAACCAAGTTGTAATTTGATCATGGGCGATTTTTATCATCAAAGCAGCGTTA